>ENA-OQDD01000252-OQDD01000252.1-human-gut-metagenome-genome-assembly--contig:-NODE-252-length-22368-cov-1.993256_pt1 | contig 22368 bp, 30 predicted proteins | sample MGYA00242507_ERZ504598 | MGnify/ENA primary metagenome ERZ504598 (study PRJEB26092, sample SAMD00036318) | human gut metagenome | host: Homo sapiens | study: EMG produced TPA metagenomics assembly of...
CACCGCAGAGCGTGAATTACTGCGTCACAGATTTTCGTCGTACCCCGGTACGCCTTCAAATCTGTTCCTTGCAATTCGCGCTCTGCAGCACTGCCTTTTTTGCATTATTTTCGGGTCTTGCTATAGATTGAATTGGATTGAAACATAAAGACACCGGAAAACAGGCTTTATCCCGTTTCCCGGCGTCTTTATTTCTGTCATTGATTCCGTTCATGCATCGCATTATCCGCGGATTCCGGAAAGAATTTCCTCTGTGGAAGCTTTTGCCTCCTCATCCAGGTTCTCTTTCTTATAGTTCTCATATCTCTGTTTGTGATGCGAATTCTCTGCCCACAGCTCGTCTGCGGCTTTTTCCACTCTGCTGCATACAGGTCGCATTTTCCGCACAGATGCTCTGCGCTCTCCGGGGACTGCAGGTCGGTTGACTTCGCGCCGGTTTTCTCGACCATCTCACGCAGCAGTTCCGGGTTTTCAAGCATCGGACATGGACGCAGGTGGTTGCGGTTGAACGGCTGTCCATCGCGGTATGCCTGGAACAGCGGCTGCTGCAGTGCTTCGATCAGGGAAACTTCGTTGATGTTGGCGCCGGAGTAATGGATGAAAACACACGGCTCCACATCGCCGTTTGCATTGATATGGCAGTAGTTTCTTCCTCCTGCGATACAGCCTCCGACGAACTCACCGTCGTTCTGGAAGTCCATAACAAAGATCTGTTTGTCGCTCTTATCGGAACGGATCTCACGCAGTCTGTGATAGATATATTTTCTCTGCTCAACCGTCGGCATCAGCTCCGGTGCAGCGTCCATGCCGACCGGCATGAAGTGGAAATACCAGCTGTAACGGCATCCGTGCTCGATCAAAAGATCCAGGAACTCGTCACTTGTAACGGTCTCGAGGTTTGCTCTTGTGTAGCAGATGGAAGTACCAAAAAGCAGACCGTGTTTTTTCATCAGATCCATGGCTGCCAGAACTTTATCGAAAATACCCTCGCCGCGGCGTCCGTCGTTGACCTCCTCGAAGCCTTCCAGAGACAGGGAGAAGGAGATATTGCCGAGCTTCTGAACCGCCTCACAGAACTCCTCGTCGATCAGGGTTCCATTGGTAAAGCAGTGGAATTCACAGTCATGATGCTCTTCTGCCAGACGCAGGATGTCTTTTTGCGCACAAGCGGTTCGCCGCCGGTGAACATGTAGAAGTAGGTTCCCAGCTCTTTTCCCTGGCTTATGATATCAGAAAGTTTCTCATAGGAAAGATTCAGCTTGTGGCCGTATTCTGCTGCCCAGCATCCGGTGCAGTGCAGGTTACAGGCACTTGTCGAGTCCATCAGCATCGTCCATGGGATGTTGCAGTTGTATTTTTCACGGTTCATACGGATCTGTTTCGTTCCGACGAAAGCTGCCTGGAATCCCAGGTTCAAAGCAGTCATTTTGATCACCTGCGGATCCAGCTCGTCCAGTCCGCGGTTGACATACTGTACCCATTTGTTGTCCGGATTCTGCAGCATGGTGCGGATGTTGTCGAAGGTTTTCTCCGCAAACATATTTCCGGTAAATTTCTGTACAAAATCCGTCAGATTCAACAGCGCTTTTGTTCTGTCGTCTCCGTGATTCACATATTTTAAAACACCATCGATCGCAGCGCCTGCAGCGGCTCTTTCTACTTTCATTTTTGCATCCATTGTTCACGATCTCCTTTGTAATAGTTTAATATTTTCGCCCGGAATTGATCTGGTTTTGAATACCACATCCTGGCTTTTTCCCATTATATTCTCCATATTTGGAAAATACAACCCAAAATTCCCTCGTTTTGGACACATCAAAAAAAGTGTCCCACGGGGGAACACTTTTTCCTGTTTTTCTCTTTCCGTTATATTTTACATTGCATTTTCAGATTCACACAAAGCATTTTCTAATTTTCGATCAGAACCGCGCGGATCGGTCCGCCGTACTGGTGTTTCTTTTTGACCGGAGCAGCCACAAGAAAATAATGACCCGAGGTCACTTTCTCCAGATTCAGATTTTCGACAATCACCGTACCTTTTTCAGCAGCTGCTGATGAACATCATTCCCCGATGTCTCATTTCCGACAGTTTCCTGCTCCACACCGAGCAGCACCAATTTTTTCTCTGCCAGGTAATCTGCCCCATCGCGTGTAATCTGCGCATCGCCGCGGATCAGAAGACGTTCACAGTCCTCTTCCATGACCTCCTCGAGCACTTCTCTTGTCACTTTTCCCTCAAGCTCCGCCACCTGACAGATGCCAAGTGACCGATCGAGCGTCGTCTGCGCCGTTCCTTCCTCCGTCATCAGATGACGCGGCGCGTCCATTGCGGAAAACTGCTCTCCGGAAATGTCATATAATTTCATATTTTCCTATCCTCAAACCGGGAAACTCCCGTCTTTCTTTTTTCCAATATTTGCCGATACTGCCAGATTCTGCCGGCAGCCAAACCTTGTTTAGTATAGCCTATTTTCGGACGCTTTACAAGGCTCATTTCTGCAAAAATTCTGACTTTTATACAGCAATCCTGTCTGCAATTAAACAATTTGTCATTTTCACTCCCCTGGTGTATAATAGAAATATCCAAACGGTTACGCTCTCTTTCAAAAGGGAGGGAAATCTTATGAAACTCCGGCTAAGCCCGTGGATCTGCGCCACGGCTTCGCCGGAGTTTTTTACACTCTTCTGGTTTACGGAATCAGACGGTGAATGTCTCTTGGAAACAGGGATGCGTTCCGCACATTTTCAAATCCGAGAAGCCGTGCCGTAAACGCTCCAGCCCAAGACCGAGGCCGCCGTGCGGGGACATGCCGCAGCGGTGCATCATTAGATAGCTCTCAAACGCTTCCACATGCATGCCGCGGCTTTCGATCTTTTCCACCTGCTCCCGGTAATTGTGGATGCGCTGGCCGCCGGTCGTCACTTCAAGGCCGCGGAAGAGAAGGTCAAAACTTCCGTCACTGCCGGGTTTTCTCTGCTGTCCATCGCGTAGAACGGGCGCTTGGCGCTTGGATAATGTGTCACAAATACGAAGTCACTGCCTGTCGTTTTCTTCACGTATTCGCACAGCAGTTTTTCCTCCTCCGGTTCAAAGTCCAGTTTCTCCGAAAAGGCTCTTTTGTATACACGGCTCACCAGCTCTTTCGCCTCCGAAAACGGATTCTCGGAATCTCCGTGATCACCGGCACCTCTGCTTTTAAAAGCGAAAGCTCCGCTCCGCATGTCTCCTGCAGCCGTGCAAACGTGTACCGCAGCATCTCCTGTTCCATCGCCATGATGTCCTCGAAGTTCTCGATATAGCCTATCTCAAAGTCCACGCTTGTATATTCGTTCAGATGACGCGCCGTGTCGTGTTTCTCCGCCCGGAAGACCGGTGCGATCTCGTAGACACGCTCGAAGACGCCGACCATCATCTGCTTGTAAAACTGCGGGCTCTGCGCCAGATATGCCTGTTCGCCGAAATACGACAAAGAGAAGATATTAGCTCCGCCCTCGGCTCCTGCCGCTACGAGCTTCGGTGTGTGGATTTCGGTGAAGTGCTGTCCATCTAGAAATTCGCGGAACGCCTGACAGATCCTGGCTGAATCTGGAAAACCGCGCGCTCTTTTTCATTTCGCAGCGTGATGGGCCGGTAGTCCAGCAGGTTCTCGATGGAAGTGTTGACCCGCTTCTGGTTGATGACAACCGGCGGTACTTCTTCCGGCTCGGAGAGGATTTCCACTTCTAACAGATGCAGGTCATACCCGCTTCTGGAACGCTCTTCACGGATCACCTCCGCGGTAAACCGGACACACGCCTCTTCTTTTAATTTCTCCAATGCAAACCGGGCATACGCCGGCTCGTACACGCACTGTACCATCTGCCGTTTCGTCCGAAGCAGCACAAATGCAAATGAGCTCATTTTTCGGATTTTGTAAATGCTTCCATGCAGCCGCACGATTTCGCCGATGTGTGCTCCTAACTGCTCTGCTTCGAGTTCCTCTGTTTTTCTTACTTTTACGGTATTCATTTCTGTCTTCATAGTCTTTTCTGCCTTTCTGTTCTGATTTTTCTTTATCGCCGCAAAATCAGCAGAAAATCCATATGGACATAATCTGTATGTCCCATACGATCACAACCCTTCTCTGATGTAAATTTCAAGTCATTCCCGCATGGATAAAAAATGGCAAAGAAAAACCACACGGGGTATTTCTTTTTCTCCCAGTGTGGTTTCCCTTTGCCTTATCTTCCACACAGGTACAACACAATCAGCGCCTGTACCTGTGAAGTATAGTAGTCTTCACTTTGATACAAGCGCTATCAATCGTCGTCCCTGTGCATTTGTACGCTGTGCATCTCGTTCATCGTTGATAACCTCTGTTTCGTAATTTTGTTGTATTATAGTTCTGCGTTCCGGTTTTGTCAACCCTTATTTCCATAATCGATGGATCACCACTTCCGCTTTCGTTCCAATCCGCATCGGCGGTCCCCAGAGGCCCACGCCGGAGGTGACGATGCTGTACATGTCTCCGACTTTCTTCCATCCCGCAGGCATTCTCCCACATCAGGCCGGTAAAGATATTGCCAGAAGAGCTGTCCGTCATGCGTATGGCCGCCAAGATCAAGGTCTGCGCCTGCCTCTGCCAGCTCGGTCAGCTCCGACGGCTGGTGGTCAATCACAAAACTGGAAGCGACTGGTCCAGTCCGGTAAGCAGTTCGGACGGCGTGTCGCGTGTCTCCTGCGTTTTGCGGATCCGGTCGGGATCTTTTCGGCCCGCCAGATAAAAGGCATCATCGATACAGACCACATCATCCTCCAGCAGATGAATCTTCGCGCGGTCCAGAAACTCACCGAACCGGCGGTCGGCGATGCGCTCCTCCTTCGTCTCAAACGTAAAGCCCGCGAGAATCTTCTCATCGAGATCGTGGTTGCCGTAGCAGGCGTACGTGCCGTACCGGCTCTTTAAGCCCGCCAGAAGATCCGCCACGCGGTCCGGCTCATAGATGGCATCGTACTCATTATCAAAAATATCCCCGGCAATCACAACGACATCCGGCTCCTCAGCGTTGATTTTTTCCACCATCTCTTCCATTTGATGACTGCCGATGCTGTACCCCAGATGAAGATCTGCGACGAGCGCAATTTTCAGATGTGCATCCTTTTTCGATGGAACCTCATATCGTGTCGTGTAAATATGGACTGCATGCACCATTCCGTAGATGCACATTCCCGTCACAAAAAGGATCGCGCCAAGGCCGACCGCTTTCAATCCCATCGGAGAATACAGCCAAGTTTTCGTCAGTGCCGTATGCGCAAAAATGAAGCGCAGCAGCACCAGAATCGCGGTGAAGCCAAGAAAATACAGATACATGCCGAGCCAGCAGTTGCTGATGACCTTTAAAATCCGGTGAACGGGATCTCTTTTGATCAGAAAGCTCGTCAGCAGGGAAAGTGCAAAAAATGCATACAGCACCAAAATGACACCCAGCACGGCCGGATGGCGGAACAGAGGATGCACCTCCTTCATCCACCGCAGCAGCCAGTAGGCGGTAAATACATTTGCCAGTATGTAGACCGGCGCAAGAAATATTGCAAGCATACGTATGTTTCCTCTCTTTTTCGATTCAAATGCAGGGCAGGAAAAAGCGTGCCGAACGAAACGTTTCCGGCACGCTTTTTGCCAGGCATTCATCAGAGTTTTTTTTCTATGATATCAAACAGCTCACGTCTCCGCTTCCGCCAGCGCCAGCCATTTGCAAGTTTGTTGTAGAAATAGAACGAATCTACAAGCACCATGTTCAGGCGGCCGATCCGGTCTTTCGTCGTTCCGTTATAATGTTCTCCGCCGCATTCGATCTGCGGGCACGTTTTTACGTAGGCGATCAGATCATCCTCACTTCTGATGGTATCCGGCAGCTCGGTGTACGCTTTTCCGATGCAGTTCAGCCGGTGCGCATCGCTTCCGCCAAAGCCGGGTTTATTGAATTTCTCCGCCAGCCGTTTCGCTTTTGCGTTCGTCTCCGCGCTCTCACACGCATTGAAAATTTCAACAAAATCGAACTGCGGGAGAAGCTGGGCAATCCGCTGCTGATACTTTTTCTTCCGTTCATTCGTGCTGATCATGCTCATAAATTTTTCGCCGTACGGATGCGCCGGTCCTAAAATTCCGCCGTACGCATGGACGATCTTGACAAGGATCGATCCCGGCAGGCCGCGCAGCTCCAGAATTTTTAATTTTACGCCGAACGGCATAATCACAAGAATGTGGCCGCAGTCGCACGTATCGTACTCAACACCTTTTAATACCACAAAATCCTGGTGTGCTCTTCCCTTGATGGCATTCTTCCACTCGCGGTATCCGTCATAGGAATCGTGGTCGGATACAACATTCCTCCAAATCCTTTTCGTTTCAGTGTTCGGATGTACTCCTCAATCATGACTTTTCCATCCATCGAACCCTCTTTTGTGTGGCAGTGCATATCAAATTTCATGCAAAACGCCTCCTTTTATCTTCCATGTTCGAAAACCATTTCGTTTTTCCTATTTTTCTGGAATCGTTTCGGATGGTTCCGCCGCGTTTTTGGCGCGGCAGATCGATAGTTTGTACCATATAACTTTATTTTACCACTTTTTCCACAAAAGAAAAAGAAATTTCTTCTGAAGATCTGGTAAATTTTCCTTAAAGAATGGAGTTTTTAGACAATTCCTGTTCTTTGTCCCTGTTTTTACCGTGTTCTTTTTGCTATGATAAAAACAGCTTATTTTACTTGATCGGAGGAACACATTATGAATTCACAGGACATCACCCGCGCACTGATCGACACAACAGTTGCACGCGCGATGGTGGAGATGGACGCAGATCCGAAACGCAGCGTCCGCAAGCTCTGCGATCTTGGCCGCCAATTTTCCCGCGGCCGCTTTCAGAATCAGATTTTTGCCATTTTTCAGGATCTTCTGCGCAACGATGAAAGCCCGTATTATCAGGCGATCGACTTTCTGCTGCGCAGCAACGATCCGGAAGCGCTTCGTCAGTTCGGCATCAACATCGGCTACAACAGTTTTACCTACGGTGCGCAGATTCTGCGCCAGAAGCAGAAAGAACTTTCCTTTGCTGTTCCCTGGGTTGTCAAGCTCCGTCTCGACAGCCGCATCCCGGACACTTACGATTCCTCGTTTTTTGCATCCGTGGTCAGAACCGGTCTGACATACGGCATCTACTCTTATCAGCTCCGCTCCATGGATCATCATGAGGATATGGAATCCTACCTTGCCGTTATCCAGTCGCATCCGGAATGCGCGTTTCTCTGGTTTCTTTCCGATACGCCGCTTACCGAAAAACAGCAGAAACTGCTTTTATCCTGCCCGAACCTGATGGTTTCTCTTCCAATTGATGCCTCCTCAACGGCTTCCATGGCAAAAGCCCTGCGCCGTCAGAAAACGCTGTTCGGTATGCACAAAGTCTATCAGGATGCAGATGCTGCCGCTTATCTGCTCTCTTTTGACCACCTGTATTCCCAGATGGAACAGAGTGTCTTTTTCTTTCTGGTCGCAGATGATTCGTGCTCAAAAGAAAGTATCCGGGCTGTTTCCGATGTTGTTCAACAGTACCGCTTCACCCCCATACAGCCATTCTTCCCGATCGAAGTGCAGGAAGACTCCCGCAAAATTGAGCAGATTATCACCGCCAATCCGGCGTATCTACTGCTTCTGCCGGATCACATGGCCCGCACACTCGATACGCCCACCGTTTCCTTTGAAGAGTTGTCTCTTCGGAATATATTTTACCGTGAACTGCTCGCAGATGCATAAAAGTACAGCCAAAGCGGAATTTTATTTCTTTGGTTCCGCTTTGGCTGCTATTTTTTCTGATGATCTGCATATCACTTCTTTCAGTTCTTCGACAAACGTTTCCGGTTCCAGCTCGCTTTCCATGGAAAACCAGCGCAGAACCGCGGTCAGGAAGGCATCACAGAAGAACGTTACAAACAGTTTCTGATTCTGTACCTGAAAGAGATCCTGTACAAAAAACGCCATGACCGGCTCGAGCATCTCGTAAAAGTAATCCTTAAAACTGTTCTGCCCTTCGATCCTCAGGGCACTCTGGTAAAATGCTTTATTCTGATAGAAAATATTGCAGACCGCCACCAGCACATCCCATTCATTCTCAAAGTTCTTTCCGCCCATGTTTGTCAGAAAGTCCACATAAAAGATCCAGTTTACCAGATCGTATTTATCTTTAAAATGATAATAAAAGCTTTTCCGGTTCAGACCGCATTCCTCGCAGAGATCTGAAATACTGATTTTCGCAAAAGACTTGCATACCATCAATTTTTCATTGCATCTGCAAGCGCACTCTTTGTACTGTTGGAATCCGCCATCTCTTCTCTCCCTCTCTTTTCGACCGTTTGTGCTATTATTCTACACCATCTTTTTCCTTTATGCAAGAAAAGCGCACCAGGAAAAGGCTGTATTTCCTTTTTCTGGCACGCTTTTTGCAATCATGCTTCTTCCGTTTTTCCATCTGCCTCCAGTGTGAACCAGAATGCCACACCGTTGTCGTAATTCTGGCAGCCGCACTGCTGCTGGAAGGAATCCATAATGGCTTTTACGATGGAAAGGCCGATGCCGCTTCCGCCGTATTCCCTTGTTCTCGCTTTGTCCACCTTGAAGAATTTCACCCATACCTTGTCGAGATCCTCCTCCGGGATCGGGTCCCCGGTATTGAAAACGGTTGTCTTTACGACATTCCCTTCTTTTTTGCAGCTGATCTCAATCGTGTGGTCGTAGTCCAGATGGTTGAGGGCATTCGTCAGATAGTTGGTGATAACCTCCTCGACTTTGAATTCATCGCCCCAGACATAGAGCGGGTCGCCGCCGGTAAAGAGCACTTTTGCCTCTTTCTGGCGGATCAGGATGTCGGAGGACTGCAGCACACCTTTAATCACGGCGTTCAGATCGAACCGTTCCATATTGACCTGATCCTCACCGAACTCGAGTTGGTTCAGGTTCAGGAGTTTTTTGACCATCTCGTTCATCTTTGCCGCCTCGTCGATGATGACATCGCAGTAGAACTCGCGGCTTTCCTCATCGTCATTGATGTTGTCTTTCAGGCCTTCCGCATAACCCTGAATCAGAGCGATCGGGGTTTTCAGCTCATGTGTGACATTTGAGAGAAACTCGCGGCGCATTTCATCAATCTGCGTTTTTTGTCAATATCTTTCTGCAGCTCAACGTTCGCACTTTTCAGCTCGGAAATCGCCTGCTCAAGCTGTTCGGACATGACATTGAAGTTGTTTCCAAGCTCGCCGATCTCGTCTTTTCCGCCGCTCACGTAGCGGGCATCGAAGTCAAGGGCTGCCATTTTTTTCGAAATTTCGGTCAGCTCCTGCACCGGACGGACGATCTGGCGGGTGATGATCCAGATCACAATGGCACCGATGATGATGATCGGAATGCCGATAAAGAGGTAAAACTGGTTGGAAAGGCCGACCGCATCCGTGATGCTCTCCAGCGGGCATCTTGCAAAGTAGCAGTTTCCATTGTCAAACCAGCCGATGATCTGCAGATACTCGGCATCGGCGTGGCTGTCGTAGAATTTCTGGATCTGATAGTTGTCTTTGCTGTCAACGACTTTGGTATTTGCCTGCTCGTTTCCGCTGATCAGGCCGAAGATCAGGGTCTGAAGGCTCTGGCGGTCGGTTGCGTTGGAATAGACGAAGCTGCTGAGCTCCGGTCCGGTAATAATGACTTTCAGGTTGTTGGTAACACAGAACTGCTCGAAGGTATCAGGGATATCGTCGCTGTCTCCGCCTGTCGCATTCAGTTTCTGAAAGCTCTCTGCCAGAATGTGTTCTTTATCCCGGATATAAAAGGACCCGAGAAAGAAGTAATTGATCAGGCCGATGATAAGCAGGGTAGCTGCCATGGTCGCAATAAAAGTGTAGGCAATTCGTTTTTTGACGGAGTGTTTTCTTCCCTTTTGTGGCATTTTCAAGTGAAACCGGTGCTTTTTCTCCGCCTGGTTTCCCATTGTCACACGGGAATCTTCTGCAGGCATCTCCATGGAAGTCTCATTTTGTTTTTCTGTTCCGTTCATGATTCGTCCGCCTCGAATTTATAGCCCATGCCCCAGATGGTCTTGATTAAATCGCCTTTGTCGCCCATTTTGCTGCGAAGTTTTTTGACATGGGTGTCGATGGTGCGGGCGTCGCCGTAGTAGTCGTAGTTCCAGACGTTGTTCAGGATTTTTTCTCTGGAGAGGGCGATTCCCTGGTTTTCGAGGAAGTAGGTGAGGAGTTCGAATTCTTTATAGCTTAACTCCATTGGTTTTCCGTCAATGGATGCCATGTGGGCGGCTTTGTCGATGCGGATGCCGCCGGCTTCTAATACGTCGTCTTCGCCGGTTTTGCCGCTGCGGCGCAGGATGGCCTCGACGCGGGCGACGAGGATTTTCGGGGAAAATGGTTTGGAGATGTATTCGTCTACGCCGAGGTCAAAGCCGAGGAGTTCGTCGCGTTCTTCGCTTTTGGCGGTGAGCATGATGATCGGGACTTTGGAGTTCTGGCGGATTTCGCGGCAGACCTGCCAGCCGTCCATTTTGGGCATCATGACGTCGAGGATGATGAGGGCGATGTCTTTCTGGGCGTAGAAGGTGTCTACGGCCTGTTCGCCGTCACCGGCTTCGATGACGTCGTATCCGGCTTTTACTAAGAAATCTTTGACGAGTTTGCGCATGCGGCTTTCGTCGTCTACTACTAGGATTTTTAATTTTTCCATGAGTTTTGTCTCCTTTATATGACGGACGGAACGCCCGGCTGCCGCCCGCTCGTGCTTTTTCCTGATCTCGTTGTGTTTTTATGTTTGATATTTTTACCATTTTACTTTAACATGGGTTTATGTTTTTTCTGTGAAATGGGGTGAGTTTATTTTAACATATAGGAAGGGAGTTGGAAACTTCTATTTTTTGTATTGATTAAATTGGGTATGAAAAAGATCTCCTGGGGTTGGCAGGAGATCTTTTTTCATACGGGTTATTCTTCTTCGTCGAGATAGTATCTACCGTAGGCGTCGGCTGCTTTAATGGCGGCAAAGACGGTCTCCGGGGTTACTTCGAAGGGCATGTTGTGGAGGGTGTCGGTCTCTGCGCATGCGGTTTTGGCTACTTCCATGAGCTGGTCGTCGGTTACGTTTCCGGCACCGAGTTCAGCTAAGGTGACTGGGAGACCGACTTCGATACACCATAAGATGATGTCTTCAAGTTCATCGAGCGGTACGTTTTCCAGGACGAGCTGAGTCAGGGTTCCGAAGGCTACTTTTTCACCGTGGTACATGTGATGGCACTCTTCGAGTACGGTGAAGCCGTTGTGGATGGCGTGGGCTCCTGCGAGGCCTGCGCTTTCAAAACCGATTCCGGAAAGGAGGGTGTTGGCCTCGATGACTTTCTCGACTGCCGGGGTGCATACGCCGGCTTCAAGAGCGATTTTGGCTTTTACACCTTCTTCCATCAGAGTGTCAAAGCAGAGTTTCGCGAGTGCCATCGCTGCCTCGGTTGTTTTTCCACCGGCGCAGGAAGTAGCTCCGCTTCTCTGGCAGGCTCTTGCTTCAAAATAGGTGGCAAGTGCATCACCCATTCCGGCTACGGTCAGGCGGACTGGAGATTTTACGATGATGTCAGTGTCCATCAGAACCAGGTTCGGGTTTGCCGGAAGGAAGAGGTATCTCTCGAATACACCTCTTCTGTGTATACAACAGACAGTGCGCTGCACGGTGCATCGGTCGATGCGATGGTCGGGCAGATGAATACTGGTTTTTCTGCGTAGTAGGCAACTGCTTTTGCGGTATCAAAAATTTTGCCTCCGCCGACACCGATGACCAGATCACAGCCTTTTTCTTTCACGATAGCAACCAGACGGTTGATCTCACTCTCACAGCACTCGCCGTTGAAATAATCAAAAACAACGTCGCAGTCGCTTCCCGCAAAGCTTTCTTCGATCATTGCTCCGATCCGTCTGTAGCCTCCCTGGCTGATCAGAACCAGTGCTTTCTTTCCGCATTTTGCCGCATATGTTCCGATGTTTTTCATTTCCCCTGCGCCCTGTAAATATTTAGAAGGCTAATTAAAATTTTTGCCATTTCTCTTACGCTCCTTTTTTGTTTTTTGAACGTCAGCCTCCGCTTCTGGCGTTTTCTGCGAAAAATGAGTTTACCGCAGAACTTGTCTTTATTATAATAACTGCGCTGTAAAATTGCAAGAATATTTCCATCCAAAATGAACCCCGGAAGTTCACATATTTCCCCGGAATTTTTCGGTTTATTCTGCCTGATCGTAAATGATTTTGCAACGCAGCAGTCCTGTGCGTCGTTTGGGTAGGTATACGGTGCAAACAGATAGACAACTGTCGGGGCATCGTAAAAAGCATTCTGGATTGTGCTGTCATCAGCGATGCTGTCGGCTTCGAGAATTTTGTCCAGTTCTTCCTTTTTGATCTGCTCCGGCTGGTAAAACGGGTGGAACGTCTGGCTTTGATTAAAGTAACCGCCCCTCTGATACGTTTTCACGTAAATTGGCTAAGGGTTGGCTGTGTTGACGATCGCATCGGCATGAACTTTTGTGATGTCGTTTCGGATGATTTTAAATGGCATGGGGATCACCTTCTTTCGTGGGATTTATAGCTGTTTTAATTTATAAGTTGCAAACAGCGTATAATGGTATATTTACCATCCACTCCTGCTCTTTATACTTCAATGTTGAAAATCGAACTGCTTCTTCCGGCTGGAACTTTTCGCAATATGTTTTAAGACTATGGGATCGAATGTTCTGTTCCGCCTTTACTTCAATCGGCACAATACTCTTTGCTTCTGAATCAGAAAATCCTGCTCGAAGTTGCTTTTTCATTTCCATAATAATATGGCGTATAAGGGGTATCTGAAATCAACTGCTGCAGAACGTACTGTTCTGTAAGCGCGCCTTTAAATTCAACAAAAATATCGTTACCCTCCAATATGGATTCTGCTGGCAGTTCACTCATTGCTCCGAGCAGTCCTACATCCAGTACGAATAATTTATATGCATTCATATTTTTATACGCCTTCAGCGGCATATGAGGCTCATTTACCCGGTTGACTTTATATACTAATCCACAATCCAGAAGCCACTGAATTGCTATTCAAATTCGCTGCTTCTGGCTCCTTTCTTTATCTGTCCAAAGAAAAATTTTTTATTCTCCTTCGCCAGCTGCATCGGAATAGAATCCCATACCATTCGTATTCTTGGGAGAACTTTTGCTTTGATATGTTTTCCAAAATCACCCTCATACTGCCGTACAATATCACTCTGTATCTGTCGTACCTCTGCATAATCTTTATTCAAGCGAAATGCATCTACAACTGCTGGCATGCCGCCTGTATAATAATAATTTTTCAGCCAGAACAAATATTTATCCGCAAAATTGTCAATCAAGTTATAATCTTTTGTTTCCAACGCGCTTTCCAGTCCTTCTTCGTCCATAGCGCACAGGAATTCCCTGAAATTGAATGGATATAAGTCCAGTAAATCTACTTTTCCCACCGGATAGGATATTCCCTCATGAAGCGCCACGCCAAGAAGTGAACCTGCTGCTATTACATGATATTCCGGTGCTTCTTCGCAAAAATATTTCAAAGATTCCAACGCTTTCGGTGCATTTTGAATTTCATCCAGAACAATCAATGTATTCTCTGGGGTGATCGTTACGCCTGATTCAATATTGAGGTTCATAATAATACGTTTTATATCGAAATCCGTATCGAAAACCGCCTGCATTCTCTGATTATTGTAAAAAGAAATGTAGGCGGTTTTTTCATAATATGTCTTACCAAATTCTTTCATTAACCACGTTTTACCAACCTGCCGGGCTCCCATTAAAATCAGTGGTTTTCTGTTACTTTTTTTCTTCCAGTCTAATAGTTTATCCATTGCAAATCGACGCATGCTGATCTTCCTCCATTTCTCTTTTTTATTATTTCACATTTTTCCCTGGTTATTCTTACTCTAATTTAACATTTTTCCAGACCTAATTCAATATAAAATTAACATTTTTCCCGACTTCACCGGAACAGAATCTGCTGTAAAACCTTCTCTTAAGACAAACATAATCTCTCCACGGAAAAATACGACGGCCAGCCACCGTCGTATTTTCGTTATCGAATATTTTTATTTTTCTTCTCTGCTCAGTCTGAGTCCGTCTTTTTCCAGCAGATACTCCTTCCCGCACACCTCTCCGATATACTTCCTGTCATGCGAAATGCTGATGATGGCGCCTGGAAATTCGCGGAGCATTTTTCTTATGACCGGTCCCGATAAGGGTGAAAAGTTTCGGGTTGGTTCATCCAGAATCAGCACATTGGCATTGCCAAGGCTCATTTTCAGAAGCAATACTTTTGCCTTCTGCCGCCGGACAGTTCGCGGATGGGGTGATCCATCTCGTCTGCCGTGTACTTCAGCGATCCGAGATACGTCCGAATCTTCGTCCTCTCACTCTTCTCCCCGGTGGAATCCAGAAAATCGACCGGCGTCATGGAAAGATCCAGCTGATCCTCATAATTCTGCGGCATATAATCTACGCGGAGATCCTCCCGTTCTTTCAGCTCTGCCGCAATCTTTTTCAGCAGTGTCGTTTTACCTGCCCCGTTCGGGCCGACAATGCATATTTTTTCCGGTCCTCTTATCTTTAAGGTGATATTTTCCGCCAGAACCCGCTCCCCATCCGGCGCTTCCAGTTTCGGAAGCTGATATTCGATGACCGTTTTCCCGGCCGGCATGGCTGCCTCTGCTCCTCCAAGCTGGAAGTAAATCGCTTCCTCCTGCTCCGGCATTTCTGTCATGCGGGCATCTTCTTTTTCAAATCTGCGGTTCATCGCCTTTACGGTATGCATTTTGTCCTTCAGATTTTTCGCCACGGACGGTGCCTGACGGGAACAGTTGTTCAAGGCGTTCTGCACGCTCTGGTATACCTTTCGGTATTTCTCATCGCGCAGCGCTTTCTCTCTCCTGTCACTCTGCGCCTTCTGTTCCTGGCGCTCGAAATTCTGCAGGCGCTCCTCTACATACGTCCGATAGGGAAGTTTCGCAACCGTGTATCTCGATTTTGTCTTCCGCACAATCTGTTCAATATGAATGACCATATTTGCCGTGTTTTCAATCAGCGTTTCATCGTGCGAAATAAAAACAACAATATGCTCCCATTCGCGGATCAGTTTCTCCAGAAGTTCCAATGTCGCAAGATCAATATCATTTGACGGCTCATCCAGCAGAAGGACCGTGACATCCTCCATGAGAAGACGCATCATCTGTGCTTTCACCTTCTCGCCACCGGAAAGCTCACTCATCTGCTGATCCCGATAGAAAAACTCTTCCGTCAGACCAAATTTTCTTGCCAGCACCGCCAGATCCTTCGGTGTCTGATCCCAGAACTTTTCTTTTTCATAGAAATACTCATACACCGTCTTCGTTTTCTCCGCCTCCGGAAGTTCCTGCGGCAGATATCCAAGCCGCTCCTTTCCGATGATGCGCTCGCCTGTGGATTCGATGTAATCTTCCGTCAGTGCGGGATCGTACATCCACTTCAGCAGCGTCGATTTTCCGTTTCCCTCCTCTCCAATGATAACGGCCTTATCTCCGTCATTCAGTACAAGCTGAAAATCTTCGAGAATCACCCGCAGATCTTTTTTATGTGTCAGTGTTAATTTTTTATCTGCATCATACAGAAGCCCCCTTTGCTCCGGCAGCCTCTTTTCTGCTTTTTTACGCAAAACGAGCCTGTCCTGCGTACGCAAAACAGACCCGCAAAAATATCCCTGTTCTATTCTCATAAAAAAGGGAAATGATTCAGCGATTCTCGTCTTTAAGCGTACACGAAAAACAGGCCTGTTTTCCAGGCTGTCCGTTCTTTGTGTTTTTCTTAAAGTCGATTATCGCAGAAACATTCCCTCACCTTTACACCAATGGTGCTCTTCTTTTTATTTTCTGTTCCCTATTATAGGACAACTTACAGATAAATGCAATCCGTTTTTTTACAGATTGAGAAGTTCCTCTGCCAGCGCCTGTGCATGCTCCAGATACCAGCCGTCTTCGTCCTCTTCTGCTTCCACAAACTCGATATACTCATTCAGCGTGGCCAGCTTCACATCCAGATTGAACTGTTCGCGTGAAATCTTTGTCTTTAACGCTTCATACATCCGATCCAGAAACAGCTCTTTCTGTGCATCGTTCATGTAGAACGGGAAAGTACTCCGTGTCTCGGTCGCATGTGCCAGGAATCTTGCAATGTCCAGAGAATACGGCATCATTCCACCAAATCCCCAGTCAATCATGACAACATTTTCGCCGTCATAGATCACATTCCACTGCAGGAAATCACCGTTTGACATCGTACATGGACAGATCAGCTGGCGGTCCAGGAACATCTGATACGCTTTCCGCAGAATTGGATCATCCACTACGGACGATGCTCGGCGCAGAACGCGTTTCCAGTATTCGACAAATCTCTGCTCCACTTCATTTTCCGGCGCTTTGTCCATCGACGGTGTCCAGAAATACGACTGAATTTTACTTAAGGTTTCTGCCGCTTTTTCTGTTGTCTCGTCCGTCATATCCCGCATGTCGTTTCCTTCTACATACTTCATGCAGATCCAGTCCGCATCCTCTGCCTGCCGCATGCCGACATACTGCGGTACGTGAAACTCTCCTTTTGACAGATACTGCACATAAATCTGCGCTTCTTTGCTGCCGGTTTTCTTCAGTGTATATTTTCCTGCATCTGTCTCGATCACATACACATCGTACTCCCGCACTTCATCTTCCGCCTCGCCCCACTGCTCGCAGATGCGGGAAACTGCTTTTACCGGTTCTCCGATGATTTCAAATGCCATTGTTTTGATTTCATCTGAATCTACTGATTTCTGAAAATTTCCTAACTCCATCTCTTTTGTCAAATCCTTCTCTTTTTCACATTATTCTACTACTATATCACATCTGTGACACTTTTGTCATTCTATCTTTCTGGCTTTTAAAAGCTTTGGAAAGTTTTTCACAAAAAGCAGGCGCACCAGACATTGCCGTCTGATGCGCCCGTATCTGTCAATTTTATGATCCAATCGAGTATTCCATCGATGCCACGCTTAAGATAACGGTTGCGCTTTCATCCCCTTCCGTAAAAGCCGTCAGCTGCAGAACCGTATCCTGCTCCCCCTGCCACTGATAAATCTGATTTCCGAGTCCAGTTGCAATTCCTCCGCCGTATAAAGAATTCAGTTCGTCTACTTCTTTCTGAATCCATGTATTGGCATCCTGTTCGATGTCAAAAGTAAAGGAAACCTGACTCAGCTGACCGTCCGAAAATTCCAGATCCATGTTAGATTCTGCATTTTCCAGGGAAAATTTTTCTTTGCTCTCGTATGTCTTTGTGCTGCTCTCATCACCCTGTCCCAGATCTTTTTCATCAAACTTCAGGAAGCTCTGTTTGAAAAGCTGTTCCGAATCCGTTCCCCATTCAAAATCCGCATACTGGAAAACCTGCTCCTCTGTACAGAGTTCCTTTAAATCCAGATCTCTGCTCTGTGATCCTCCTGCAGATGCGCAGCCCGCCAGCAAAAACAAAGGTAATAAAAAGATTGTCTGTCTTATCTTCATAAACTTCCCCCCTTCTGTTTCCTGATTTTTTAATTAATACTGAATATTCTATCGTTTCTTTATTTTTTCTGTAAATTTATGATATCATACTTTATTCTGCTGCGCAATACTTTTATCATGTTTTTATTTGCATCAAAGGAATGGCCGCCTCATGATATGCATAGAAAAAGACCGGTAACCCGATCTTTTTCCATACACCTTTTATCCAATTACACTCGTGCCAAATGGCATAAACGAAAGCCTTGCCATCTTGAAAAACTGCCGTCCAAACGGAATTCCAACAATCGTAATACACCAGATGCATCCTGCAAAAATCCATGCAAGTCCGCCGAACATGCCTCCAAATATAAACCACAGAATATTTCCCAAAGTTCTCATATCCGCATCTCCCCTGACGCCATTCCAGACACTGCCAGCTATCCATTATTTTGTGAACAGTTTGCCGCATCGATCGCCAGCACCAGTAATAATGCCGGAATTTCATTGCTCGGATTATCATATTCGATGACATACATGTCACCCCAGCCCAGAAGTTTTTTATGTACGTGGACGACTGCACTGCAGGCTTCATATACATCGTAATCCCATCCCATGAAGTCACCTTCTGCACGCCATCCCATGAAATCTACATCGTATTTGGGGCGGAACAGTGCAAAACGTTTTTCGATATGTCCCATTAACTGCCCGTTCCATTCAATTTCGAAAGTCGGAAGAAAGCAAAATAATTTCTGTTTGATAAACCCAATTTCATTATGCGCCGCATCGTACATATGCAGACGGTGTCCCAGCGAGATAAATTCATTTTTCACAAAATACTTTTGGTTCCCCTGCTCGTCATAGATATCATACGTGTCTGACCAGGAAAATACACGTTGTTTGATTAGTAACTGCATATCTGCTCCCCTTTTCATTTTTCTATCAGATAATCAACTTTTTTATGGAAAATTTTTCCTTTTCCCCTTAATTTTCGACCGCGATTTTGACCCCATTTTTTTCGGTCTGAAACAGTCTATAGCAAAACCTCCATATATCGCAGCACCTTTGGCTTCACACGAAGCTGATCTGCGTACTGCATCAGTCTGTGAATGTTCTTATCCTTGGATGCTGCATAGCGTTTCATAGCTTCTCCGACAATCTGTATATCACTGCCGCTGCCGCGCAGGATGTCACACAGCGTCCGTTCCAAATTGTAAACACGAATTGGATTGCCGGATGGGGATTTCATTTCAATTCTGCCAAGTTCATAGTTCTCCGGCACAACGCGCTTGACAATTAGATTTTCCCGTTTCAAGGATGAAGCATTGTAGCCTTTGGGAAAGGTCATCGTATATTTTGCCGGGGTACGATCCGAATAGCCCCGCAGATACAAAGCAGTATCGTGCGAATAAATTCCGCGCCCATACTTTCGCTGTAAAAGGTAGAAATCATCCTCCCATACGTCGCTCCACACATACAGGCCACGCCCGAAGCGGTATATCTCGCCGCTCTTGACAAACTTCTGTAAAACGCTGCGGTGCAGTCCGGCTTCTGTTACTTGCGCTGCGGTAATCGTACCGTCCTCTGACGCTTCTCGCAGTTCTTCGATTTTCTCCTTAACATTCATGTTTCTCACCCCTCTTTGACAATCACACATTATATTATATTGAAATAATGTGTGATTGTCAACTGTAAAGCGACGAACACACATTAAATTACGCAAAAATAATGTGTGATTGTCAGATACCAGGGAATTTCTAACATGTACTTAAGTAAAAAACAAAGAACGGCATAGCCGTTAAGCTATATCGTTCCTTGTTTCCATATTTTTTAAATTACCACCGCATTACTGGCGTTTTTTCTGCGGACGGTTTCTTCCAGCACACCGAAAAATCCTGCCACCAGCGCCATTAAAATGCCGGTCAAGGTCGCATCTCCTGTTTCTAGGCTTCCGGCTTTGGTGATAGTCGTACATTTTTCATTGTCATTCACAATGTTTCCAGTTCTTACGATTAGGACCGTAGTTCTTATGAAGCGGTTATGGCATAATCAATATATAGAAGCAAATGCAATTGATAAGTTACGGAATATATTGGGCTACAATGCGAAAGGTATCATGACGCATTATTCGGATGACAATGTGTTTTAAAGCCTGTATAAATCGGCACATGCATAGAACATAATGAAACAGCCTCACCCCTGAAAGTCCCGGTAGTGAGGCTGTATTCTTTTCCTTAATCTTTTTCTGTTAATTTCACCCGTTCTCCATTTGTCAGTTCTGATGTGCTTACGACCATCGGTTCGTCTACTTCTGATAAAAGTACCACGAAATCTGAATTTCTATTTGGAAAACATGTCACAGCTTTTTCTTCCAGAATATTTTCATACCCCCAGGCTCCCTTCTGACGCTTAATATAATAGACACACGTTTTTCCAAAGTCTCCTTCATGAATCGCCTGCCGTGTGATCACTTTTGGAAAAACATCTTCAGAAGTGATTTCGATTTTTCCCTCAACGTTTTCACCAATCGAATGTTTTTCATACAGATCTACCGTAAGCTCATACAAATCATCCTTTCGAATGACAGAACACACTTTTCCAACCAGAAGATCTCTGCCCTCCTGCAGCAAAGATTCCGGAACGTTATCATACACGCTGATATAGCCAATTGCCTGATCAGCTGCGCTTACTTCCAAATCAACTGGAAATTCATACTCAATGCTGCCTTCCTGTGCCTCCTCTGTCCAGACGGAAGGAAGCGTTTTGTTCTCTTCTTTGACCGACCAAAACGTTGCGGCAGTTAAAAACAGAAACCACAGAGCGATTAACCCTATACTTATTTTTTGAACTTCATCGTACTTCTTCCCCTCTACGCTTTCACACCGGACATACTGATTCCCTGTATCAAATAGTCCTGTCCCATTAAGAATATCAATAAAACTGGTACTGCGTAAAAAACGGACGCTGCATAAAAGATATCCGGCTGTTCCTCTAAAATCTGGCAAAGATACACGGATAACGGCTGCTGATATGGCTCTCTCAAAAAAATGACCGCCTGGTCTACAATATTCCAATTGTCAATAAAAATCAGGATTAATGCAGCAGCAATGGCTGAACTCAAATTAGGCTTTACAATGGAACGATAAATTCTGTATTCGCTGGCTCCGTCCAGTCTGGCTGCTTCTAACGTTTCCTGCGGAAAATCCTGTATCTGCTGACGAATCAGAAATACCCCCAATGGCTGAAACATTGCCGGAAGAATAATTGCCAAGGACGAATTTTGAATGCCCAGCCAATTCGCCACTAAATAATTTGGCACTAAAGTCAGCTGCAGCGGCATAAGCATGACAATCATGTAAAGATAGAACAAAATCTCCTTGTATTTCCACCTGCATTGCCAAAAGCCGTATGCGGCAAGCGGTGCAAGCAAAAGCTGTCCAATCAAAACCGGAATAGTAATAATCAGGAATTCCACATCATCCGCAAATACAAAGGTCTCTTAAAGAGCAATATAAGATACTCTTCTGGAACTTGTACCGACTTTCCAGCCACAAACAACAACGGAATGACTGCCAAAATGACAGCTCCCATGCAGATCAGCTTTTCGAAAAAATTCGAATATCTCTTTTTCATAAAATCACCCACAAAAGATCTTTACAAATAATCCAGATTCTTCCTCTGGACCCGATAAATGATGCCCAGAAAGATTCCCAGTATGAGAAACATACACCATGCTGCAGCAGACAATTTCTGCATATTAAGTGACAAAAACTGGTTATTCATATAGTGCTGCAGCATATAAACATACGGTGATGGATAGGCCCCATACAGCATATAGATCTCTTTAAAAACCTTAAAAGAATTCACGATCGACATCAACAGCACAACTAACGTCGTTGGTTTTAATAAGATCCATGTAATATATTGGAATTCCTGCCGCCCTGTAGCTCCATCCAGCTGGCACTGCTCATGATAGATCTGCGGAATCCAGTTTATCCCGGACCAGAAAAGGACAATCGAAAAACTGATATTTTTCCACAGATACATCAGGATAATAATCAAAATGGCCCATCTGGAATTCTCAATATCGAACATGTTTTTTCCAAAAAGCTGTAAAAACCCATCCAGAAAACCATTTCTCTCAAACAAATATTTCCAGAAAGCAATCACCGTTCCAGATGGAACGATTAATGGGATCAGGAGCAGGATAAGAAGAATTCGACCTCTCCTCTGCTTTTTCAAAACCAGTACCAGAAGCAAAGCAATCGCCATTCCCAGCGGTATTGCAATCCCGCAAAAAATTCCGGTATTACGGAGTGCTGAAAGGAATAACTCATTTTCGAATAAACAGTTTAAAGTTTTTAAGACCCACCCATTCCTTGTTCATCATGTTGTCAATCACTGCAAAATACAAGGACAGAAGAAACGGCACGATGTAAAAAGCATGATCCCGATAAAACTTGGAAGGATAAAACACATATAAATAAAATTTCGTTTTTTCATTTCATATACCTGATTCCATGGATTAAGGACAGCTTCTACTCATTAACATAAAGCTCTGCTCTTTGCTGAAAAAGCTTCGCACATTCCTCTGGGGTGATTTTCTGCTCCATACATTCGTTTCGAATTTCAGTCAAAATACTGTCTAACTGTAAATCCCGAAAAGCTTTTGCAGAAACTTTTTCATTGTATGCTTCCCATTTTTCTGCTGTGTCGTCATCATTTTCCAATTCGATTACGCAAC
>ENA-OQDD01000253-OQDD01000253.1-human-gut-metagenome-genome-assembly--contig:-NODE-253-length-22261-cov-2.066097_pt1 | contig 22261 bp, 25 predicted proteins | sample MGYA00242507_ERZ504598 | MGnify/ENA primary metagenome ERZ504598 (study PRJEB26092, sample SAMD00036318) | human gut metagenome | host: Homo sapiens | study: EMG produced TPA metagenomics assembly of...
TTCCCTTACATTGACCCTATTCACGCTTTTCTCCTCTTAGGTCAAGCATATTTTTCCCTTACATTGACCCTATTCACGCTTTTCTCCTCTTAGGTCAAGCATATTCTTTCCTTACATTGACTTTAATTATCGTTCTTCTAATTCAAGTCACTCGCAAGCTTTTCTTATGTTGACTTTAATTAAGGTTTTCTTGTTTCAAGTCATCCATGACCTTATTTCAAGATAATCTGGATCAGCTTTTTCAAATACACTTTAACTTAAAAAAGGTGTTATCGCCTAATAATCATTCATTAAGCAACAGCACCTTTTTCAAACTTCTCTTCTTATTATTTACAAATAGGAATATCCCATCAGCGATTCATCTACCGCCTTCGCAGCTTCTCTGCCTTCGCGGATTGCCCATACTACCAGGGACTGACCTCTGTGCATATCTCCTGCTGTGAAGACTTTGTCTACAGAGGTCTGATACTGATCTGGCTTTGTATCTACGTTGGTTCTTCCGTTGATGGCTACCTTAAATGCGTCTGTTACATATTTCTCACTGCCAAGGAATCCGGCTGCGATGAGAACTACATCTACAGGGATGACTTCTTCAGTACCTTCTACCGGTACCATCATCATTCGTCCGGTCTTTGGATCTTTTTCGCTCTTTAATTTTGTGAGTTTTGCCTGGCAGACATTTCCGTTTTTATCTTTGATAAATTCTGTAACAGTAGTCTGGTATACTCGTGGATCATGTCCGAATACTGCGATAGCTTCTTCCTGGCCATAGTCTGTTTTGAGGACTCTGGGCACTGCGGCCATGGGTTGGATGGTGTTCTTTCCACTGGCGGCTTCGGCATCATCTCTAACTGGATCACAGATTTGGCACCCAGACGGATAGAAGTTCCCACACAGTCATTTCCTGTATCACCACCACCGATGACCAGAACATTTTTTCCTTTGGCAAGTTCATATGGAACTTTGGCAAAATCAGAGTCCAACAGCGCTTTTGTTACCTGTCCCAGGAAATCTACTGCGAAATAAATTCCTTTTGCATCCCGTCCCGGAACTTTAATGTCTCGTGGATTGGATGCTCCGCAGGCAAGGATGACGCGGTCGAACTGTTTCAGAAGTTCTTCTGCTTTGATGTCCTTTCCTACGTTTACATTTGTAACGAATTTCACTCCCTCTTCTTCCATAAGATGGATTCTTCTGTCAACAACAGCTTTGTCCAGCTTCATGTTAGGGATACCGTAGCGGAGAAGTCCGCCTACACGGTCTTTTCTTTCAAATACAGTTACACTGTGACCTCGTCTGTTCAACTGCTGGGCTGCTGCCAGTCCGGAGGGACCGCTTCCGATGACTGCGATGGATTTACCTGTACGCACTTCCGGGATCTGCGGAGTTACCCATCCGTTCTCGTAGCTGTCTCGATGATCGCACGTTCATTTTCTTTTGTGGAGACCGGTTCTCCGTTTAAATTACAGGTGCAGGCTGCTTCACAGAGTGCAGGGCAGACACGTGAAGTAAATTCCGGGAAGCTATGTGTCTTGCTCAGTCTTAAGAATGCCTGTTTCCAGTTGCCTGTATAAACCAGATCATTTGTCTCAGGTACAAGGTTGTGCAGAGGGCAGCCGGATGCCATACCGCCGATCATCATACCTGACTGGCAGAACGGGACACCGCATGCCATGCAGCGTGCGCCCTGAAGTTTCTGTTTTTCTTTATTTAAAGGTGTCCTGAATTCTTTGAAATTTGCAATGCGGACCTTTGGCGGCAGAACCTTTGCCGTCTCTCTTTTATACTCTAAAAATCCCGTAGGTTTTCCCATGATTTCCTCCTTTTCGCCGCACCAACCGCGGCAATACTGGTATGGCCCACGCCACCTTTTTATTTATTCTAAAAGATGACGGGGCAACATTGATAAGTTCACACGATATATTCAATTATTATCAATGTTTAGCGCCAATACTTTCATAGAACGCTTCCATCTGTGCCTGCTGACTGTTGAGTCCTTTTTCTTCCAGTTTCGCACTTAAAGTGATCATCTTCTTGTACTCATTCGGAATGAGTTTCTTAAAGTGCGGCAGATAATAATCAAAGTCAGCCAGAACTTTCGCACCAAGTTTGGAGCCTGTTGCTTCTACATGAGCTTCAATCAGATCGCGAAGTTCTTTTTTGTCATATTTGTTTTCCACTTTTTCGATGGAAATCATGGCTTTGTTCAGGTTCTTGTAAAGAACATTATCCACATCCAGTACATATGCGATACCGCCGCTCATACCTGCTGCAAAGTTCTTGCCAGTCTTACCAAGTACGACTACGCGGCCACCTGTCATATATTCACAGCCGTGTTCTCCTACGCCTTCTACAACTGCAGATGCACCGGAGTTACGGACTGCGAAACGCTCACCTGCAACACCATTGATAAATGCGGTACCGCTGGTTGCACCGTAGAGGGCAACGTTACCTACGATAATGTTCTCTTCTGCTTTGTATGCAGCTTTCTCCGGAACTTTCAGAATCAGTTTACCACCGGAAAGACCTTTTCCGAAGTAGTCGTTGCTGTCGCCGGTCAGTTCCAGTGTCAGACCTTTCGGAATAAATGCACCGAAACTCTGTCCGCCGGCACCGTTGCAGTGTACAGTGATAGTGTCATCTGCAAGTCCGTCTTTGTTCTTTCTTGTGATCTCTGCACCAAGGATGGTTCCGAATGTACGGTCAATGTTTGTCAGGTTTACAGAAAGCTCTGTTTTCTGACCCTTTATTGATGGCATTTACGCATTTCTTAACCAGAACCTTTTCATCCATGGTCTTTTCCAGTTCGAAGTTATATACGGCTTTCGGGTCAAAAGTAACTTTCTGGTCTTTGCCTGCGAACGGATTGTTCAGGATTGCACTTAAATCTACTTTACCCTGATGTGGTTCTGGTACATTGTCTGTCTGAACCAGAAGATCTGTACGTCCAACCATTTCGCTGACTGTACGGAATCCCAGTTTAGACATATACTCTCTTAATTCCTGTGCGATAAAGCGCATGAAATTCTCTACATATTCCGGTTTACCTTTGAATCTCTTACGAAGTTCAGGGTTCTGTGTTGCCACACCAACCGGGCAGGTATCCAGGTTACATACACGCATCATAACGCATCCCATGGTTACAAGCGGAGCTGTTGCAAAACCAAATTCCTCGGCACCCATTAATGCTGCGATCGCAACGTCACGACCACTCATAAGCTTACCGTCTGTCTCAATGCGGACACGGTTTCTCAGACCATTCTTGAGCAGTGTCTGATGTGTTTCTGCAAGTCCAAGTTCCCATGGAAGTCCTGCATTGTGGATAGAACTTCTCGGAGCTGCACCTGTACCTCCGTCATAACCAGAGATCAGGATCGTCTGTGCACCGGCTTTTGCAACACCTGCTGCAACTGTACCGACACCTGCTTCAGATACCAGTTTGACAGAAATATCTGCATATTTATTTGCATTCTTAAGGTCATAGATTAACTGTGCCAGGTCCTCGATAGAATAGATATCGTGGTGCGGTGGCGGGGAAATCAGGCTGACACCAGGTGTGGAATGACGGGTTTTGGCAATCCACGGATATACTTTCTTTGCAGGAAGATGTCCACCTTCACCAGGTTTTGCACCCTGTGCCATCTTGATCTGGATTTCTCTTGCAGATACAAGATAACGGCTGGTTACACCGAAACGTCCACTGGCAACCTGTTTGATCGCGGAGCATCTGTCATCGCTGCTTCCTGCGGAATCCAGTCTTTCGTCACTTTCACCGCCCTCACCTGTATTGGATTTTCCATGAAGGTGGTTCATGGCGATCGCCAGTGTCTCATGTGCTTCCTGTGAAATAGAACCATAGGACATGGCACCTGTCTTAAATCGTTTTACAATATCATCTACGCTCTCCACTTCTTCAAGTGGAACCGGAGTCTCAGCAAACTTAAAGTCCAGAAGTCCTCTTAAGTTTCCGTGGTTTTCTTTATCCACCAGATCTGTGTACTGTTTGAACAGATCGTAGCTTCCAGTCCATGTGGACTGCTGCAGAAGATGAATAGTCTGAGGATTGTAACGATGTTCCTCTCCCTGGCTTCTCATCTTGTGTGCGCCTACGCTGTCCAGAGTCAGGTCTGTAGGAAGTCCTAACGGGTCAAATGCTTCTGAGTGAAGCTTCTCTACATTCTCTTCGATGTCTTCCAGTGTGATTCCGCCTACACGACTGACTGTACCAGTAAGTATTTCTCGATCACATCTGAGGAAATACCGATTGCCTCGAAGATCTGAGATCCCTGATAAGACTGGATGGTGGAAATACCCATCTTGGAAGCAATCTTTACAATACCGCTGATGACTGCATGATTGTAGTCATCTACTGCTGCATAATAGTCTTTCTCCAGCATATGACTGTCGATCAGTTCATGAATGGTCTCAAGGGCAAGGTACGGGTTGATGGCACTTGCACCGTAACCAAGTAAGGTTGCAAAGTGATGTACTTCTCTTGGCTCACCGGATTCCAGGATAATTGCAAGGGAGGTACTCTTTTTCGTCTTTACCAGGTGCTGATGAACTGCGGATACTGCCAGAAGTGACGGAATCGGCATATGGTTTTCATCTACTCCTCTGTCTGAAAGAACAAGGATGTTTGCACCCTCGCGGAATGCTTTATCTACTTCTACGAAAAGACGATCAATAGCTCTCTCAAGCTTGGTGCTCTTATAATATAAGGTAGAAACAACTGCTGTCTTGAAGCCTCATGTTTGAAGCTCTTGATTTTCATCATATCTGTATTTGTCAGGATCGGGTTATTAATCTTTAATACCTGACAGTTTTCCGGTTTCTGCTCCAGCAGGTTTCCGTCTTTACCTACATAAACACTTGTGCTGGTAACGATTTCCTCACGGATTGCATCAATCGGAGGGTTGGTAACCTGTGCAAAGAGCTGTTTAAAGTAGTCAAATAATGGTCTGTTCTGTTTGGAAAATACTGCAAGCGGGGTATCCACACCCATAGCTCCGATGCTCTCTGCTCCGTTTAACGCCATGTTTCTGATGGAAGTACGGTACTGCTCATAAGTATAGCCGAATGCTTTCTGCAGACGTGCTCTCTGCTCAGGTGTATATTCTTCTGGTCTTTCGTTAGGAATCTTGATGTCTTTTAACTGTACCAGATGACTATCCAGCCATTCACCGTATGGCTGCATTTTTGCATAGCCCTCTTTCAGTTCATTGTCATCAATTACTTTTCCCTTTACAGTATCTACAAGAAGCATTTTTCCAGGATGGAGACGCTCTTTTAATACGATTTTCTCTTCCGGGATTGGCAGAACACCCACCTCTGAGGAAAGGATCATATAGCCGTCAGAAGTAATATAATATCTGGATGGACGGAGACCATTTCTGTCAAGGACTGCACCCATAACATCACCATCAGAGAACAGGATAGATGCAGGTCCGTCCCATGGCTCCATCATAGTTGCATAGTACTGATAAAAGTCACGTTTTGCCTGGGAAATGGTGTCATTGTTTGCCCATGGTTCAGGGATTGTGATCATAACTGCAAGCGGAAGTTCCATACCGCTCATTACCAGAAACTCCAGTGTATTGTCAAGCATTGCAGAGTCGGAACCGTTTCTGTTTACAACAGGAAGCACTTTGTGAAGCTGTCCCTCCAGGTATGGAGATTCCATGTTCTCTTCTCTTGCAAGCATCTTATCTGCGTTGCCGCGGATGGTGTTGATCTCACCGTTATGTACCATGAAACGGTTCGGATGTGCTCTCTCCCAGCTTGGGTTTGTGTTGGTACTGAAACGGGAGTGTACCATAGCGATAGCAGATTCATAATCCGGGCTCTGGAGGTCTTCGAAGAAAGTACGAAGCTGTCCAACCAGGAACATACCTTTGTAAACGATGGTACGGCTGCTCATGGAAACTACATAAGTATTATCATTACTCTGTTCAAACTCACGTCTTGCAATGTAGAGCATACGGTCAAATGGAAGACCTTTTTCCACATCTTCCGGTTTTTTGATAATGCCTGCATAATGCATGGCATACATTCTCTTGCCTTGTGTCCAAGCACTTCCGGAAATACCGGAACCTGACGCCACCCCAGAAGTTCCAGACCTTCTTTCTCAAGAATGATCTCAAACATCTTCTTTGCCTGTGCACGTTTAATCTCATGCTGTGGGAAGAAAAACTGTGCAATGCCGTATTCTCTCTCATCACCAATCTCAAATCCCTCTTTCTTACAGGCTTTCTTGAAAAATTTATGGGAAATCTGGAGAAGGATACCTACACCGTCACCGGTTTTGCCTTCTGCATCCTTACCTGCGCGGTGTTCCAGATGTTCTACGATCTTTAATGCATTTGCAACAGTATCGTGGGTTTTCTTGCCTTTGATATTGACAACTGCTCCGATACCACAGTTGTCATGCTCAAATTCAGGCTGTACATACCTTGCTGTTGCTGCTGTTCTCTCACTTCTTTCATAATCTCCTCATCCTTTCTATTTTTCTGCTGTTCTTCACTTATTAGTATCAAGTACGCTCCAGCGTACTTGCTGCGAGCTGCGCGTCATGCTTTGTATGACATTTATCTCTGCGCAGTTCTGCAATCCGCCGGAGGCTTTCAAAAGTAATTAATTACTTTTGAAATCTACAGCCGCCTGAATAAATCCTCTGAATAAAGGATGTGCATGATTCGGGCGGGATTTGAATTCCGGATGGGCCTGAGTTCCTACATAGAACGGGTGCCCTGCGATCTCGATCATCTCTACAATATGATTATCAGGGGAAGTTCCTACGATATTCATCCTTTCTCCTGAAGTTCTTTACGGAATGCATTGTTTACTTCATAACGATGTCTGTGGCGCTCATGGATTTCTTTTTTGCCAAAGAGTTCATAGGATCTGGAACCTTCTGCAAGAATACATGGATAACTTCCAAGTCTTAAGGTTCCACCGATATCTTCGATATCTTCCTGATCCGGCATTAATGCAATTACCGGATGCTTTGTCTCCGGATTCAGTTCAATACTGTTTGCATCTTCGTATCCAAGTACATGACGGGCGAATTCTACAATTGCCATCTGCATTCCCAGACAGATTCCAAGATATGGAATCTTATGTACTCTTGCATACTGTGCTGCCAGGATCATTCCTTCTGTACCTCTGTTCCCGAAACCACCCGGAACCAGGATACCATCTACATTGTGAAGCTGCTGATCCAGATTCTTCTCTGTCAGTTCTTCGGAATCGATCCAGTCAAGCTCTACCTTGGCTCTGCAGGAAATTCCGCCATGTTTCAGTGCCTCTACTACACTGAGATATGCATCATGAAGCTGTGTATATTTTCCTACAATTGCGATCTTTACTGTTTTATTCGGATTTCTCAGACTTTCTACCATTTCCTCCCAGTCACTTAAATCCGGTTTTCTGTTTTCCAGACGGAGACTTGAAAGAACTACATCTGCAAGCTTCTCTCTTTCCATTGCAAGAGGAGCTTCATATAAATATTCCACATCCAGGTTCTGAAGTACATGTGATACAGGTACGTTGCAGAATAAAGCGATTTTTTCTTTAATGTCCTCTGTCAGCTCATGTTCACTTCTGCACACCAGTACATCCGGCTGAATTCCCATTCCCTGAAGTTCCTTTACGCTTGCCTGTGTAGGTTTTGTTTTCAGTTCTTCAGATGCCTTTAAATAAGGAATTAATGTTACGTGAATCAGGATTGCATTGTCATGTCCCACATTGAGCTGGAACTGACGAATTGCTTCCAGGAACGGTTGGCTTTCAATATCACCAACTGTTCCTCCCACCTCGATAATGGCAATCTTGTTTTCCTCCGGTGATTTGGCGCGGTAGAAACGACTCTTAATCTCATTTGTAATATGAGGAATTACCTGTACGGTACCCCCGCCGAAATCCCCGTGACGTTCTTTCTGAAGAACAGACCAGTAACCTTACCGGTTGTCACATTGGAATTTTTATCAAGACTCTCATCAATGAATCTCTCATAATGTCCCAGATCCAGGTCTGTCTCTGTACCATCGTCTGTTACAAAAACTTCTCCGTGCTGAATCGGGTTCATGGTTCCGGGGTCGATATTGATATAAGGATCAAACTTCTGCATGGTTACCTGATATCCTCTCGCTTTCAGAAGACGCCCCAGAGATGCAGCTGTCGATTCCTTCCAAGACCGGAAACAACTCCTCCTGTAACAAATACGTATTTCACTGCCATTTTGATTTCCTCCTCCATCATCCTTTGTTAATAAAAAAGCGTCAGATGCAGCTATCAGAGGGCACTTGACCCATCTGGTATTCTGCATCTGACGCCTTTGTCAGATCATCATATCTTCTATAATAATATGTTCAATTGGCTTTCTTTAAAAATATGCTATACTATAAAACATTTTTTTTCGTTTGTCAATAATGAATTTCCCGTTTTTAAGCAAAAACAAATCAAATAAGTTCCTTCTGATAAACTATGAAGCAGTTATATTTTATGGAATTACTCTGAACACAGTCATAATACAGAAAAAACGAATCTGTAGAAGTTCATCTTCCAGACCCGTCTTCTCTGCGATAATTATTCGGTTATAAAAATGTAAAATTTATGCAACTGCAAATTTCTTCAATGTACGATCAAATTCCCGGCTCTCCCCGTGGCAGTCTACTGTCAGTTCTCTGGTCAGATCCAGACTAAGTACACCAAGGATTGATTTGGCATCAATTAAAAATCTAGTTGTAATAAACATCAATATCAAATCACATCTGCTTGCAGCATTCACAAATTCCTGCACCTCTTCGGTTGCATTTAACTTGATTTTACTCTGTGACATCGTGATCACCCTTTCTGAAACATTCTTTGTTTTTTCTATCAGACGCCCATATTATGTTCCACATTTCAGAATTTGTCAAGTTTTTAAATTTATCCAATTTTCATAAAGCGCAGGGGTTCTATTGTGCATTTTGTTCGTTTATATATGTTTTCACAGCATTATTTTATACATTATGTATGACTTCATCCTATATTGGTTTTACCATTATGTGAGATTGATTCCATATATCATCGACAGGTTTCTGCATTTTTTATGAATTTTTGCGACTTAACACTTCACAATATCTGCAAACTCCGCATTTGTATAATCCGGAATCTCCATCGGATAATTTCCATCGAAGCATGCCTTACATAAGGGCAGGCCGCCCGCCATTCCTTCCAGATAATCTGTCTGCATGTAGCCAAGAGAATCTGCTCCGATCATTTTACAGATTTCCTCTGTGCTGTGGCTGGCTGCAATGAGCTGGTCATTTGACGGCACATCAGTTCCGAAATAGCATGGATGTAAAAATGGCGGTGAACTGATACGTACGTGCACTTCCTTTGCTCCCGCTTCTTTTAACATGTGGATCAGGTTCGCAATGGTTGTTCCACGAACAATGGAATCATCCACCAGAACAATCCTCTTATCTTTTACAACAGATTCCAGCACACTCAGTTTCAGATGAACGCTGGACTCACGTTCTTCCTGAGTCGGTTTGATAAATGTTCTTCCAATATAGCTGTTTTTATAGAACGCAAATGCAAACGGGATTCCTGATGCTTCGGAGTATCCCTTTGCAGCAGGGAGTCCGGACTCCGGTACACCTGTTACAAGATCTGCCTCTACAGGATAAGACTTGGCAAGAGATTTACCACCGCGGATTCTGGCATCATAGACCTTCACCCCATCAATGGTACTGTCAAGTCTTGCAAAATATATATACTCAAACACACAATGCGCGCGTTTTGCAGCAGCAGACGCAAGCTCTTTATTTGACTTCAGTCCGTCTTTTGTGATCGTAAGAATCTCACCCGGCTCAATGTCACGGATAAATTCCGCACTTACAGATGTCAGAGCACAGCTCTCAGAAGCAATAACATAAGCATTTCCTCTTTTACCGAGACACAATGGTTTCAGTCCATATGGGTCGCGGACTGCGATCAGTTTTCTCGGGCTCATAACTACCAGACCATATGCACCTTTGATCTTCTTTGCAGTCTTTAGCACTGCCTCTTCTACTGTTTTAGAATGCACACGTTCTCTTGCGATATGGAACGCAATAACCTCTGAATCGTGTAGTTGTATGGAAAATCGCTCCATTCTGGATCAGTTCCCATTTCAGTTCCGGTGTATTAACCAGATTTCCGTTATGTGCAAGTGCAAGAGTTCCCTTTACATAAGACAAAACAAGGGGCTGTGCATTCTCTGCAACAGAAGCTCCTGTTGTGGAATATCTTACATGACCAATACCAATATCTCCCTCATATTTACGGACAACATCCTGTCTGAGAACCTCACTTACAAGTCCCAGATCCTTATGAAACTTCACATTTCCACGCTCTCCCTTAGTATCAGAAACTGCAAGTCCGCAGGATTCCTGTCCTCTGTGCTGCAGGGAAGTCAGTCCATAATATATGGACGGAACTACATTGCCGCCATCCAGATCATAAATTCCAAAGACGCCGCACTCTTCTTTTATTCCAGCCATCTGATTTCCTCCGATCGTATTCTCTTGTCTGACTTTAACTTTACTTTCAAAACCCGCTGACATTGTTTTCTTATGTTTGACGGGTTCCAAAATCAAATTATAATAATAGAAACAAATTTGTCAACCTATCCTTTTTTTGCCATATCTTAAAAATTTTTTCTGAATTTTTTCAAAAAAAGTGCTTGACATCTGTTTTCATTTCGTTTATAGTACAGCACATAAAGCAAAGGCGCTTTGGAAAGATCTACAGAGATCTCATCCAGGGCGCCTTTTTCGTTTTATAAAACTTTCGTTTCATAGAAATGTTCGATGAGGAATTTTCTATGAGACGAAACCGCAGGCAGTCACAATGGTGATCTGTAGCGGCACTACACATATTCAGAAAATATTGCAAACCGAAAGGAGAGTACCTATATGGCACAGAATATCCCTGAACTGTACGGCAGCCTGGTCTTCAACGACAAAGTAATGAGAAGTAAACTGCCAAAAGACATGTACAAAGCATTAAAGAAAACAATCGAGAGCGGTACACACCTTGAACTTGATGTTGCCAACTCCGTTGCTGTTGCAATGAAAGAATGGGCTACCGAGAACGGCGCCACTCATTATACTCACTGGTTCCAGCCAATGACAAACGTAACTGCAGAGAAACATGACAGTTTCATTTCTCCTACAGGAGATGGTCAGGTGATCATGGATTTCTCAGGTAAAGAACTTGTAAAAGGTGAGCCGGATGCTTCCAGTTTCCCGTCAGGCGGTCTTCGTGCCACATTCGAGGCAAGAGGATATACAGCATGGGATCCGACATCACCGGCATTCATCAAAGACGGAACCCTTTACATTCCTACAGCATTCTGCTCCTACAGCGGAGAAGCTCTTGATAAAAAGACTCCTCTCCTTCGTTCCATGCAGACACTTGATAAAGAAGCTACAAACCTTCTCCATATAATAGGAAATAAAGATGTCAAACACGTAAATACAACTGTAGGTCCTGAACAGGAATACTTCCTGGTAGACAAGGAATTATACAAACAGAGAAAAGACCTTGTATTCTGCGGACGCACACTGATCGGTGCTCCTGCTCCTAAGGGTCAGGAAATGGAAGATCATTACTTCGGTGCTCTGAAACCTCGTGTCGCAGCTTATATGCATGACCTGGATGTAGAGCTCTGGAAACTTGGTATTCCTGCCAAAACAAAACATAACGAAGTTGCTCCTGCACAGCACGAGCTGGCTCCTGTATTCGATACAACAAACGTTGCAGTTGACCACAACCAGTTAACAATGGAAGTAATGAAGAAAGTTGCCGACAAGCACGGACTTGTATGCCTTCTTCACGAGAAACCATTTGAGGGAATCAACGGAAGTGGTAAACACAACAACTGGTCTATGATTACAGATACCGGTGTAAATATCCTTGATCCGGGAAAAACGCCTGCTGAAAATACACAGTTCCTGATTTTCCTGACAGCTGTTATCAAAGCAGTTGATGAATACGCAGATGTACTTCGTATTTCTGTAGCAAGTGCAGGAAATGATCACCGTCTTGGTGCAAACGAGGCTCCGCCTGCTGTTGTATCCGTATTCCTCGGTGATGAACTGACAGAAGTATTAAAATCTATCGAAAATGGCGAATATTTTGCAGGAAGCCGCGCAGTCCAGATGGATATCGGTGCAAAAGTACTTCCACATTTCGTAAAAGACAATACAGACAGAAACCGTACTTCACCATTCGCATTTACAGGTAACAAATTCGAATTCCGTATGCTTGGTTCCGAAGCTTCTGTTGCAAACCCGAACATTATCTTAAACACTGCTGTTGCTGAGTGTGTTCACCAGTTTGCAGAACAGTTAAAGGATGTACCGGAAGACAAGATGGAGGATGCAATCCACGAACTGATCAAGAAGACAATTATTGATCATAAACGTGTTATCTTTAACGGAAACGGATTATACAGACGAATGGATTGAAGAAGCTACGAAACGTGGTCTCTTTAACCTGAAATCCACACCGGATGCTCTTCCTCAGTGGATCGCAGACAAAAATATTGAACTCTTTACCAAATATCATATCTTCACAAAAGAAGAAATTGAATCCCGTTATGAGATCTGGCTGGAATCCTATTCCAAGATCCTTAACATTGAGTCCAATACTATGGTTGAAATGGTACAGAAGGATTTCCTTCCATCTGTATTCACATATATCGACAAAGTTGCAGCTACTGCTGTTGCTAAAAAATCAGTTGTTTCAGATGTCAGCACAGCTTCTGAAGGAAAACTGATCAAAGAGCTGTCACAGCTTGCTGATGAGATTTCCACAGGTCTTGAGACCTTAAAAGCAGATACTGCCAAAGCACTTGCTACAGAAGATCCTCTGGCTAATGCAAAAGCATACCAGACAGTTGTTCTTTCTGATATGGATGAACTCAGAAAATCTGTAGACGCAGCAGAAACTCTGATCCCGGATGCACTGCTTCCATATCCTACATATGACAAGCTTCTGTTTTCCGTTTAACTAACAGGTAATAACAGGGGAATATCTTTATGAACTCTACTTCATAATTCATTATCGATTTCCTCATCCATTAATCACACGATATTTTGATGTTCCCCTGTTTTACATATAATTTTGATTTTAAGCTGTATTGCATACGGTCGCACGAAATGTCTTTTTTATTACATCAGCTATACAATACAGTATAAATATGGATTTTATATTCGCAAAAGCGCGATGAACTGGTTACATTTCCAGACATTGCGCTTTTTGCATTTTATAAAATATGAGGAAATTTTTATGAGGGAGGAATATTATTATGGAATTTTCCGCAGTAAACACAATATGGGTGCTGGTCGGCGCCGCGCTGGTCTTCTTTATGCAGCCGGATTCGCAATGGTAGAAACAGGCTTCACACGAGCCAAAAACGCAGGTAACATTATTATGAAAAACCTGATGGACTTCTGTATCGGAACCCCGGTCTTCTGGCTGGTCGGCTTCGGTCTGATGTTTGGTGCAGGTAATGGATTTATCGGAAAGATCGGTGGTATTGCAACAGAAGCACACTATGGTTCAGGAATGCTTCCTGACGGAGTTCCTTTCTGGGCATTCTTAATCTTCCAGACAGTATTCTGTGCAACATCCGCAACAATTGTTTCCGGTGCAATGGCAGAACGTACCAAGTTCCTTTCCTATTGCGTCTACAGCCTTATGATCAGTCTTGTTGTATATCCGGTATCTGGACACTGGATCTGGGGCGGCGGCTTTATCAGCCAGATGGGATTTCATGATTTCGCAGGTTCCTGTGCAGTACATATGGTAGGTGGTGTGGCAGCTCTGATCGGTGCCATCATCCTTGGCCCTCGTATCGGTAAATATACAAAGGACGGCAAATCAAAGGCTATCCCGGGACACAACCTTACAGTTGGCGCTTTAGGTGTATTTATCCTCTGGTTCTGCTGGTTCGGATTTAACGGTGCTTCCACAGTAAGTATGGAAGGCGATGCAATCGTAAGTGCCGGTAAAATCTTCGTTACTACTAACCTTTCAGCAGCTGTTGCAACTGTAACTGTTATGATCATCACATGGGTACGTTACAAAAAACCGGATGTTTCCATGTCTCTGAACGGTTCTCTTGCAGGACTTGTAGCAATTACAGCAGGATGCGACACAGTTTCTCCTACATCCGCAGCAATCATCGGTATTGCTTCCGGTTTTATCGTAGTATTTGGTATTGAATTTATTGACAAGGTTCTGAAAATTGATGACCCTGTTGGTGCTGTCGGTGTTCATGGTTTAAACGGTGCTTTCGGTACCCTTGCAGTTGGTCTTTTCTCAGACGGATCAGGCACAGACTGGAAAGGACTCCTTACAGGCGGCGGCTTCCACGGATTTGGTGTTCAGTTCACTGGTATGATCATCACAATCGCATGGGTTGTTGTTACTATGACAATTATCTTCCAGGTAATCAAACATACAATCGGACTTCGTGTTTCAGCTGAAGAAGAGATCGCAGGTCTTGACTCCAAAGAACATGGTCTTGCAAGTGCTTATGACGGTTTCGCAATGGCTGGTGTTCCGACTCCTATGGGAACTTCCATAAAAGCTCCTGTTGTCACAGCCAGACCTTCTGCTCCTGCTGAATCAGTTCCTGAACTTCCGAAAGAAGGCGTTCATAAGCTTACAAAAGTTGTTATCATCACCCGTCAGAATAAGCTTGATGAATTTATGCAGGCAATGAATGAGATCGGTGTTACAGGTATCACTATTACGAACGTTCTCGGATGCGGTGTACAGAAAGGTGCTCCATCCTACTATCGTGGTGTTGAGATGGAAATGAATCTTCTTCCTAAGGTCAAAATTGAGATTGTTGTAAGTCTCGTACCTGTACAGAAAGTTATCGAAACTGCCAAGGCAGTCCTCCATACCGGTCAGATTGGTGATGGTAAAGTATTTGTATATGACATTGAAAATGTCGTTAAGATCCGTACAGGCGAAGAAGGTTATCTCGCACTGCAGGATACAAAGTAAATTATTTATCAACAATCAGGTAATATTAATAAGAGACATCAGCGTATTGATTGCTGGTGTCTCTTATTTTAATCTTTCTTTCTAACAATTCCAATGGCGTTAAAAAACAGGCAGTATATTTCATGTAAATATCATAGCCACGATATCGGAAGCCTATTGTATTATATCTGGTAGGAAGTGTGTCAAGTGCAAGAACCGCTTTTTAATCTTTTGGGAAAAATCCTCTGCATACTCCCGGTATTTAAATTGCTGAAGGATTATCTTATTTCTTTTTTCCTTCACATCCAGCTTGCCGCTCTGGGCAATTACAACTTTGTATTTTCTTTTTTCCATCCGTACCCCTTATATTGCATCAATTTCTGCCCATGCTTCTTCCACTATCTGCACTCTGTCACTTTCCATATCATCAATGGCTTCATCCAGCCTTGACAAAAGAACATCCATTGCATCATTGATTGTATAAGTTGGTTCATGGGATTTTGTTGCCTGTGCCAATGCCATAACCATCACCCTTTCTTGAAATAGCACTTTTGTTTCTATTTTTATCATACCACGAACCACCGGAAATATCTATATATTTTAAATTTGTCTTTATAACCCAAACACAGAATACTGTTTTTGGGACGTTTTTTAGAATTTGTCCATTTGTAGTTTCAATTAAAAAAGTAAATAAAAGTGCTGCCGCACCAAACTTTTCAGTGCGGCAGCCCATACAGCTATTTACCTATGCCTCGTTTATATTAAATGTTTTTCCTTAAAGCTCCCGAAGGTAATCGGCACTAACATAACGGTAAATGCCGCCAAGAGAAATTTTGGCCCACCCATTACTGATAGAATATACATATACTTTTGTGCCATAATTCAATGTGCCTACTATTGTATATTGTGTTCCAGGGCCTGATCTGATATTTACATCCGACCCTGTGCACTTGTAATATCCCGGTACGCTTCTCGTGACAGAGCTTGTTTCAATTCCTGTATTTTCCGCAGCAAGCACCGGCATTGCAAATGAACTTGTCAAAAGAATTGCACTTATGACCAAACACACTACAAATGAGTTTTTTCTCATATACTTCATAATCTTTTCCTCCCATAATTTTTTACACCATATCATCATCCTTGAGAACCTGGACGTGCTTTACTATAAGGTTCCTGCGTAGTTCCAACCACGACCCCATCTTTATTCAGTATATTACCTGTTTTGGGATCTATATGAGAACCGGCTGGTGGCGTCCATTTTCCCGACTCATTCACTGTACCAAGCGCATCTTCCAATTCCTTTTTCGTTCGGGGCGTTTTCAGTTCTGGCGTTGGTGCCGAGCTGCCGTCTGCATTGTCTGTATTGTCAGTACTCTCAATAGTTTCTTCTTGAACAAATGATTCTCCTGAAGTCCTGTTATTTTTAGACGTATCTCCATTATCTTTATCACTGCAGCCTGTACATAACACCATTATTACAAACAACAAGCTAAAAACAACTTCTTTCTTATGTGTCATTTTAATCTTTTACCTCCATTATGCCCGTTTAACTACTCCGAACCGAACTACTCAATTTAAAGTGATAGAATTCTATCATTGTCCCATTGGAATCCACTCCCTTTCAATGAACAAACTGAATTAACTGTAAATAAAGAACTTTGATCAAATCAATGACAAACTTTATTATCTTTATTTTTGCCATGATTTCAACCCCTTTTGCACCAAACGACATTTACAGTCTGTTTTTGGTCGATTTACACATTTTCTTTACGATACAAGGTACTTGTAAGCCTGCTGTCAGTAATATCCCAACAGAAAAACAGATTGTATAGATGTACTTTCCCAGCAAAAATAAAGCTATATCTAACAGCCCAAACAGTATCACGAAGAACACTGTTGTTTTTTATATGTCCTTTTCTCGTTAGTATCAAGTCTTCTGTTTTCACTGTCTATTGGACTAAATGTAATCAGGCTCACAGACGCAATAACTGTAGCTATTGCCAACTTCAAATCACATTGCACATGCATTGATAACATTATGCACAGAAACAATAGAAAACCAGATCCAAGAATACAAGTGTGCAAATTTTTTTGCATGATAACCACCACTAAATTTTCTCAGAACCACAAACGGAAAAATAAGAGCAACTCCGTGTTTTACGCTTCCCAAGCCAAAGCCAATAACTCCTGCAAGGATAAGTGGTGATACCAATAGAAAAAAACTATATAATGCATACTTGTAAAGTTCCTTATCCGCCTCGTTTATCGCATTACACCGGATCATCCAATTTACTACTGTATCTGTACATTTTTCCATTACTTGTTTCTCCTGTAATTCATTAATTCTTTCGGTGCCTTAGGCTGATACATGATAAGACAAGAAGCTGTGTTAGCTTCTGTCCGTAACACAACATCTAATGCTGCTTTCATTCCTTTTGCAACCGATTTAGTTACCTCTTTCTTCATAATGACCTCTCTCCTTTCCACTAAAATTTGTCATTGATTTTCACATAAGCAATCATATACCACTTTAATCAAATAAACGACCCCTTTGGAATGAACGGAATGATTCTTTACAATATTGGATAATTTCCCTCTTTTCTACGAAAAATAATATGTGATACAGAATTATTTATATATAAATATCAGTTTGTTTAATATATTGCAGAATAGTTCTTTGTTACATTCTTTCTTTTTATTTAGTTCTATTGGTAAAATTCTACTGAAAGAAGGTGGGATAAATAGAATTTCAATATGAAGGTATGGGAAACCGCATCAAAATACGCAGAAAAGAATTACGGATAAAACAGGCAGAACTTGCCGAAAGATTAAATATATCCAATAACCATATGTCATCAATCGAAAACGGAAGGCAAAAACCAAGTCTGGATATTTTCATTCAGATTTGTAATTTACTCAATGTTACACCTGACTACCTTCTGCTCGGCAGTATGCACGCTTATAATATTCCACAGGATATTATTGATAAACTACGGTTATGTAATCAATCCGACATATAGCTTGCCGGAGACTTTATCGAACTGCTTGTAAAACGAAATAACAAAGCAACACATAATGAACCAAAATTGTAATTAAAATGTCTTTTCATACGCATTTTTTGCATTTGGAAATTCTATGTGATAAGATGTACACATACATCTATTTAGAAGTCAGGTGAAAAAATGCGTATTTAATTTGTGATGATGACACTCTGATCATTGAACAATTGAAGAAGTATATCGAATCCTACTTTGAGTCCAACCATTTAAAATGTCCTGAATTAGTTTCTTTTACCAGTGGTGAAGCTTTGTTAACTGACAAAGGTGAAAAGGATATTGTTTTTCTGGATATCGAAATGCCTGGCATGAATGGAATCTATGTTGGGAATGAATTAAAAAAAGCAAATAGAAATGTGATCGTTTTTGTTGTCACCTCTTATTCTGAATATTTGGATGAAGCAATGCGTTTTCATGTATTCCGTTACCTTTCCAAACCTCTAGATAAGCAGCGTTTTTTCCGAAATCTGAAGGATGCCTTAGCTTATTACAATTCCATTACACTCAAAATTCCTGTGGAAACAAAACAGGCGGTATATTCGTTTCCTGCTTCGCAGATTATTGCCATAGAAGCTCAGGGGCGAAAAGTAATTGTACATACTGCCCGTCAGGACTTTGACTCTATTCATAATATGAATTACTGGTTGGAAAAGCTTCCCCAAAACAGTTTTTTTCAGACACACCGGAGCTTTATTGTTAACTTCGAACATATTGTGGACTTTGATCACTCCACCGTACATTTATCAAATCCTCAGATTACCGCTTACCTGACACGCAGGAAATACAGTTCCTTCAGAAATGCATATCTACTATATCTGGAAAGCATGAGGTGAAAATAAATGGAATATATTATTTTACTTATTTTTAGTTTTTTTACAGAAGCGGTTATCTTATGGCAGTACGCCGCCAGCCTTTTTTCCCCTTCTCATAGCGGTAAAAAAGAGACTGACTCTATTAAGTGTTCTTTATGTACTGTTGTTTTTTCTTTCCCTGCTTGGGCAAACATGCTGAATATTATCAGTTTTTTTGTGATAAACACTGTTTTCCTCTATATAATGTTTAACCTCAAGTTATTATTGGCACTCTTCCATTCCGCTATACTTACAGCGATTATGGGAATATCTGAACTTGCAGTTTTGGGGATGATATCAAGATTCTTTCCCCATTTTCTCTTAGAAGCAAGTGTCGGACTTGTTTTTTATACCGTATTTAGCAAAATTTACCTTTTTTGCAGTCGTTTACTTGTTAAGTTGGCTCTTCAAGGGGAACAAAGCAGCTCAAGAACCGTACGGTCACTCCGAAATTCTCTTGATGTTCATCCCGCTTTCCTCTATTCTTATGATGTTTACTCTTCTTTCTATTGGTGAAACAACCGCATATGCCCCACCGGTTGATTTTCTAGTAACAATCTGTGCCGTTTTTCTGTTGCTGGTCAACCTACTTGTATTTGGAATCAACCAATATAACACAAAAAGATCACAGGAATATGCCGATTTGCAGTTACTGCTCCAGAAAGAATCCGATTCTGTTGAATACTATGAAATGATGCTTGCACAAAACGAGAACCAGAGCATTTTGATCCACGATATAAAGAAACATCTTCAATCAATCAGATTACTGAACGAAAAAAATGATTCCGATAAAATAAATGACTATATACAACAACTCATGGAATCTTCCGACTTAAAGGAAACCACAAAACATCTGTGATCATGAAATGCTAAACTCCATTCTGTGCCGCTATCAGCGCCACTGCAATGATAAGCACATTATTTTCACACTGACATCAGAAGCGGCACGGTACAACATATATATCCGCGCGATTTGACTTCTTTATTCTGTAACTTATTGGAGAATGCAGTGGAATCAGCAGAGAATATTCCAGACTCTTTTATTGAGCTCACCGTACAAAAGAAAGAAAATTCACCCTTTCTTATTATCATACTCATCAACTCCTGCCAAAATACCCCTGTATATAATCCAGAGGGACTTCCTATATCCCATAAATCAGACAATGGCAGACATGGATTCGGAATCAAAAGCATTAAAAAAAGTCGTAAAACAGTACCATGGAAATTTGCAAATGTATTATGATAATGATTCCGGTACCTTCCATACAATCCTAACCTTAAAGCAGTAAATATTAAATCTGGCAATCGCAATTTTATACGATTGCCTTTTTACATATTTCAGCATGCATTGATGTTGTTTTATATCACTATAAATGAGCAAGTTCGTGATTTTGCATAAAAGAAAGAGATCTTTTCCTGTTATGTGTGTCGATGGCCGATCGAGATATTTTTCAGGCAATGTAAAAACCGTCTGGCACTGGATACATACCAGATCCGTTTCTCAAAGGAAATACAGAGATACTGGCTGCTGATGTCACTGGCACATTGTATTTGTGTCACAGGAACTGGCAAATATCGATCTTTTCAAGATGGATATCATCGAATCTGTAGTGCCGTTCATCAGGAAAAGTATCAGTATCTATTCCTATGTGCAAAAGCAAGTGATGATTTTGAAGCATTTATGAAATTAGCAGGATAATTTTGTGCAATTTTCAAATTTGCTCATTTATAGCAGGATATATTATCCTGTCAATTGAATCTGAAAGGGGCTGTTGTAATGAGAAAAAAATTAAATATTACAGAAGGCATTTTTCCTATGCCTGTATTGATGGTTGCAACCTATAATGAAGACGGAAGCATCAATGTAATGAACGCTGCCTGGGGTACGATGCAGGAACGTGACACAGTTGCATTGAACCTTACCGAGACCCATAAAACCGTACAGAATATCAAAGCACGCGGTGCATTTACCGTCAGCATCGCGGATGCCGCACATGTAACAGAAGCTGACTATTTCGGTGTAGAATCCGGTAATCGCGAGCCTGATAAATTTGCCCGCAGCCGTCTGACCGCCACAAAATCTGAAACTGTAGATGCTCCGATTATCAATAATTTTCCTCCTCGAACAAAAAGACAGTCAGACAAACTCAGCCTGACTGCGCTAAATATTACCTGTCTGATTTTATACGGTATCCTTCCTATTCATGTGGTGACAGCCTGGGCAGATTCCAGCGGTAATGTGCTGCCAGATATCGGATCAGCACCACTACAATTGATGATACTACCATAGCCTGTACATTTCCCACAAATCGATTCATATATACGCATACAACTGCACCAATGATGGAGGCACAGGCATAGATATGTTTTACAAAAATATACGGCGGTACACTCGCCATCATATCTCTAAGCAGACCGCCGCCTACTCCCGTAATGGTTCCAAGAAATACAAGCAGGAACACATTGTCCATATATCCCTGGCGGATTCCTGTATTTACTCCTACTACTGTAAAAATCCCAAGCCCGACAGAGTCCATTGCCAGCATGATTTTATCGTAGGTCTCACGCCTGTGCCCCTGAAGCAATTCTCTCTTGAAATAAAAAATAAAGAAAACAATGCAGGAAGCAAGCACTGACACCAGTGCATATACAGGATTGGTAAATACAGCCGGAGGGATGATCCCCAGAACAATATCCCTGATCATTCCTCCGCCTACTGCTGTTGCAACTCCCAGAACGCTCACGCCGAAAATATCCATATTCCGTTCAACGCCCACCATCGCTCCGGAAGCAGCAAACGCCACTGAACCGGCCATTTCCATAACAAATGTTACAATTGACTGATAATCCATATTTGTTTTTTAACTCCCCATCCTATCTTTCTTTTATAATCCCAGAAAACAATGCAACTAATGCACTCCTGCAAAGCACGAAAGACAGGAAAATGCTGAACTGTCTTAATTGCATTATTTTCTGGAATTGCTATAAAAATATCAGTAAATCTCCGTTCATCACTTAATGTTTTCATAATTGAAGCAGGAGATTCCACTGAATTATCCAAGATAAAAAGTCGATTTTTTGAACGTCACGTGAAAGAGTCTTTACTCTCAATCAGTATCAGAAAATCGACTATTTATTCCATTTCATATAGATAAACTTATATACTTCGCGAACACCTTCAGCATAGTATAGTAAGTGAATTACTCGGCAACTGAGTTACCAGAGCATCTGAATTAAGGCGGGATACCGCCTTTTTTCAGGGTGCATCCATGACACCACTACTGTTTGCTCTTTAGAGCTATACAGCTACTTTTATTATTT
>ENA-OQDD01000254-OQDD01000254.1-human-gut-metagenome-genome-assembly--contig:-NODE-254-length-22236-cov-5.141978_pt1 | contig 22236 bp, 27 predicted proteins | sample MGYA00242507_ERZ504598 | MGnify/ENA primary metagenome ERZ504598 (study PRJEB26092, sample SAMD00036318) | human gut metagenome | host: Homo sapiens | study: EMG produced TPA metagenomics assembly of...
TAAAAAAAGAAAACGTCAGTGCTTGATGGTGACGTCCATGCGGACCGGAGTCTTCTCCACGTACGTATGCTTCACCGTGCAGCCCTTGTCGATATGACGAGTGACGCGTTCCTTAAGCTTTGCCGCATCCTCATCGCTCAGACCGGCGTCGGTGGCGTCGATGACCACCTGTTCGTCGAAACCGATGTATGCGTCATTGTCGGCGTCATAGGTGCCGTCCACAACGATTTTCGCGCCCTTGCCCTCGCCCAGCGTATGCTCGACGGCGAACTGGCTTGACAGCGCGGCGCAACCGGCCAGCGCGATCTTCATCAGGTCGCCCGGCGTGAACTGTCCACGACCCTTGCCGAATTTGATATGCGCGCCATCCTCGCCGAAAGCATCCCAAGAACCGTCTTTGTTACGCTCGACCCACAGCCTTTTGCCCATGGTGAACTCCTCATCGTCTTGCCGGGAGCGTCCGTTCGCTCTCGCCTACATACCTAATGTAATCCATTGATGCCTGTTCGCTAGGAGGCATTCCGGAAAGCGTAAACAATCAACGCGCGGGTGGCATATGCTTGACCTGCCGTTCTGTACTGTTAAGCTTGCAACCATGGCTTTGACACCTGAACAACTTGCAGATATCCGTACCCGTATTCCGGCACGCCCGGAAACCGACATTCCCATGCCATATGAAGACCTTGTGCGCAAGATCCTGACGGAAGGCACGTTGAAGTCCGATCGTACGGGCACTGGTACCGTCAGCCTGTTCGGCCAGCAGATGCGATTCGACCTGAGCGAGTATTTTCCGTTGCTCACCACGAAGACGGTGTTTTTCAAGGGACTTGCCTATGAGCTGCTATGGTTCCTGAAAGGTTCCACGAACGTGCGTTGGCTGCAGGAGCGCAATGTGCATATTTGGGACGAATGGGCCGATGAGAACGGCGATTTGGGTCCCGTATACGGCGCGCAGTGGCGTAGCTGGCCGGCGCCCACGCCCGATGATCCGAACCGTACCATCGATCAGATCAGCAATGTGCTTGATCTTGTCGAGAATCACCCGGATTCTCGTCGTATGGTCGTGTCCGCTTGGAATCCTGCCGAAGTGGAGAATATGGCGTTGCCGCCATGCCACGCGCTCTTCCAGTTCTACGTGGCGGATGGCAAACTTTCGTGCCAGCTATATCAGCGTTCCTGCGACATGTTCCTCGGCGTACCGTTCAATATCGCATCCTATTCGCTGTTGACGTTGATGATCGCTCAGCAGGCGGGACTGCAGCCGGGGGAGTTCGTGTGGACGGGTGGCGACTGCCACGTGTACGACAATCACATCGACCAGGTGTTGGAGCAGTTGAGCCGCGATCCATACCCGTATCCGCAGATCCGTATTAACAAAGCCGATTCGCTGTTCGATTACGATTACAGTGATTTTGAAATCGTCGGCTACCAGCACCATCCAACCATCAAGGCGCCGGTGGCGGTCTGAGAGTCGTCGCCAGACGTTAGACTACTGACCCTAGTTCGACTTCAAGGAGTGAGTGAAATGGAGCATGACAGTAGCCGCAGTGGCTATCACGAACCCGAGCCCGGACTTGCCGGGCTTGAGGACGAGGAGGATTGGGGCGATGATTTCCCCAAGACGTTCTCGGTGAATCTGATTTGGGCGCAGGCCTGTGACAAGGAAGGTCATGACGGCGCCATCGGATTCGAGGGTGGCATGCCATGGCATCTGCCCGAGGATATGAGGCGTTTCAAGGAGCTTACCGTCTCGCATCCGGTCATTATGGGGCGTAAGACGTGGGAGTCCCTGAGCCCGAAGTATCGTCCGCTGCCGAATCGCGACAATATCGTGGTTTCGCGTGATCCGGCTTACACTGCGCCGGGAGCGACCGTGGTCGACAGTCTGGATGATGCGCTTGATCTGGCACGACAGGAAGCCATTCCGGATGACGGTCTTGACCGCAGCGAAATCTGGATTATCGGTGGCGGCCAGCTGTTCCGTGAGGCCATGCCATTTGCGGACAAGGCGTATGTGACGCAGATCAGCATGCATGCCGATGCCGATACCTACGCGCCCGACGTGAAGTCGCTGGTGGAATCCGGCGCTTGGAAGGTGCTTGAAGAGGGCGTGTGGCAGAACACGCGGAAGGGTTCCGGAGATATCGCCGGATTCCGTTTCATGACGTATGCGAAGAATCGCGAGGAGTAACCGTATGTATACCGTGATGACCGTGTGTACCGGTAATATCTGCCGTTCTCCCATGGCCGAAATCATTCTGCGCACTGAATTCGAGCGTCGTGGCCTTGCCGACAAGGTCAACGTCGAGTCCAGTGGCGTGAGCGACGAAGAGTATGGCAATCCGATCGATCGTCGTGCCGTCAAGGTGCTCCGTGAGCGTGGATATGAGCTGCCGGCACATCATTTCGCCCATCGCATCACCCGCGATGAGATCGAGCGTACCGACCTGTTTCTGCCGATGACCGCTTCGCATATGCGTGCGCTACTGCGTCAGCTGCCGCAGGCCAAGCGTGAGAACGTGCATATGTACCGTAGTTTCGATCCGAATCTTGCCAAGCCTGTCGCAGGCTACGAAAGTGAGATTGATTTGGTCGATCCTTGGTATGGCGGCGCCCGCGAATTCGAAGTGGCGATTGACCAGATTGAGGAAGTGGCCCCGTTCATCGTTGATTGGGTTGAGCGGCAGCTCTGACGATTGCATACGATTTTTCCGTCGAAAAGCCCGGTTCGCAAGAGCCGGGCTTTCTTGTATCCGTATGATTTCAATGATGTCGAAAGATCTTAAGAAATCGCAAGAGATTGCAAAAGTAATATTGCGCAATTGATGTAAATCAGAGAAAAATAGAAATGAAAAATAAAAAAGCGACCCCGGCCGGACTTGAACCGGTGACCTCCGCCGTGACAGGGCGGCGCTCTAACCAACTGAGCTACGGGGCCGTTGTTTCAGCCTTGCGACTGGCAACAGATAGATATATTACGGCAAAGTCGCTATCGTGCAAATTTCGGCGTGTCATCGATGAATATTCGTATGAATTGCTGAAAGAAGTATTTGCTTAAACTGCGGCAGTAGTAGGGAAGAAAAGCAACGGCCGGTCGCATATGAGGGGAAAACTTCTCATATGCGACCGGCCGTTACCGTTGCGGTGCCGTGTTGTCGCTCACGACACTACGAATTGCTGGTGGAATCAGTCGGTCTGTTTCCAGGTCTCGACGTCGATGTGGTGTTCCGGATTGGCCTGCCATGCATCCCAAGCGGACTTCACGATGTCTTCGACGTTGTACTGTGCGTGCCAGCCCATCTCTTCGTTGATGCGCTTCGGGGAGCCGATCAGGTGCGGCGGATCGCCTGCGCGACGGGCCATGACGGTCTCTTCGAACGGCAGGCCGGTGACCTTCTTGACCTCATCGACGATCTGACGCACGGAGGTGCCTTCGCCGGTGCCGACGTTGAAGGCGTCGTACTTGCGTTCATCGCGGTCCAGATACTTCAGGGCGGCGATGTGGGCGTCGGCCAGATCGGAGACGTGGATGTAGTCGCGCACGCAGGTGCCATCCGGAGTCGGGTAGTCGTCGCCGAAGATCGCAGGGGCCTTGCCCTTCTTCAGACGGTCGAACAGCATCGGGATGAGGTTCAGGATTGCCGGATCCTCAAGCTCGACCGGGCCGCAGCCGGCCACGTTGAAATAGCGCAGGCCGCAGAAGCGAATGCCGTACGGCTCTTCGCAGGCGCGTGCCATCCACTCGCCGAACAGCTTGGTCTGGCCGTACGGGTTGATCGGCAGCATCGGAACGACGTCTTCCGGAACCACGTCGACCGGCGGAACGCCGTAGGTGGCTGCGGAAGAGGAGAAGACGAGCTTCTTGGCGCCGGAGTCGCGCATGCCGATGAGCACGTTGAGCATGCCGTTGATGTTCTGCTGGTAGTACCACAGCGGCTTTTCAACGGATTCGCCGACCTGCTTGCGGGCTGCGAAGTGGATGACGGAATCGACGCCTTCGGCCTTCATGATTTCGGCGAGGCGTTCGCCGGCACCCGGTGCGGCGATATCCATGCCGTACAGGCGGGAGCCTTCGATGCGGGTTGGCTTGCCGTAGCTCAGATCGTCAACGACGACGACCTGTTCGCCGGCCTGGTGAAGAGCGTGGACGACGTGAGCGCCGATGTAGCCGCACCCACCAGTGACGAGAACTGTCATGTTCTGTCCTTTCCTCCAAAATGAGCGTTAAAGCGTTTTGGTTCGAAAAACAAACGTCCAACGAACGTTGTTCACTTTTGCTCTAGTTTGTTACCTTTTGAACAATTTGAGTATAACACATGAACAGGAACGCACATAATCGACCCTTTCCTGTGTTTCCTCTATAAATTAGGGTATGCAAGAAGATGTGAACACGCCGACTGAAAATCAAGTTAACGGCGAAAACGAACAAAATATGTCAAAAACGCAAGATGAACAACGGGCTGATGCTGGCCAGCGTCCTGCCTTGTATGGGCGCAAGGTGTTGTCCTTCGTGCGTCGTTCCGCCAGGCTCGACGCACGCTTGCAGCGTGCATGGGATGCCTATGCAGATACGTATCTGCTGAAAATCAACGCGGGCGAGGGGTCGCTTGATGTGCGAGGCGATCTGGTGTTCGATCGGGCGTATATCGCGGATGTGTGGGGCAATGTCAATCCTCTGATTGTGGAAATCGGTACCGGCCAGGGGGAAAACGTTGTTGCGGCCGCTGCTGAACACCCCGATATGAACTTCCTGGCGCTTGAGGTCTATGATCCGGGCGTGGCGCATACCATGCTGCTCGCAGGCAAGCAGGGCCTGACCAATCTGCGCATCGCGCAGGTCAACGCTCCTGAGCTCTTCAAAGCCGCGGCGGATGGCTCGATCGCTGAAGTATGGACCTTCTTCCCCGATCCGTGGCCCAAGATGCGCCACCACAAGCGTCGTATCGTGCAGCCGGAGCTTGCCGGCGAGATTCATCGCACGTTGCGGGATGGGGGAGTGTGGCGTATCGCCACCGACATCGAAGACTATGCATTGCATGTGCATGAGGTGATGGATGGTCTTGAAGGATTCCATAATGACGGCATGCTTACGGTGAGTTTGCCGGTCGAGCATGTTGGCAAGGGAAATGCCGACGAAGCGGCCGGTCTGCGACACGCCGATTTCACCGAATCCGAGCGTTTTTCCGGACGAATTCTCACGAATTTTGAGAAAAAAGGACTTGCTGCCGGTCGTGTGATTCATGACTTCACCTATCGCTGCGTATAGTGCCGGTTGGTCTGTTGTTGAAGTGCTGAAATGGCTTGATTTCAACGATTTTCAGCACTTTGGCAACGGGTTGATGGCGATTTTGCGACGCTGCGACACGCCGAGATTTGCATGTTCTGAGGATTCGCGTATAGTTAAGCGAGTTGTCACGCGGAAACGCTGAAAGCGCCCCCTTCGTCTAACGGTTAGGACACCAGACTTCAATCTGACAACGAGAGTTCGACTCTCTCAGGGGGTACTTACCTTGGTAACAAGGTGGCAATGGCCCCGTAGCTCAGTTGGTTAGAGCGCCGCCCTGTCACGGCGGAGGTCACCGGTTCAAGTCCGGCCGGGGTCGCTCGAACAGGTTCCTGTTCATGGCTCTGTAGCTCAGTTGGTAGAGCGAACGACTGAAAATCGTTAGGTCAGCGGATCGATGCCGCTCGGAGCCACCATGGCTTTGAAACCTCGGAAACATCCGAGGTTTTTTGTTTTTGCCCACACGTATGACGATTGCGGCCGTATGTCTAGCGCCAAGCCACTGATGCCGGCTGTTGGTTGAATACGCGCTCGCATTGCGGGTAGGCCCCCTAAAATGGTCGACGCAAGTCATGTTGACTTGCGAGTTACTGAGAAATGACTAAGAAAACCTCCGTGAGAGGGGGAGTCTGTCTGCTGTTTGGCTACACTGGAACACCGTAAGGCAGTAACAATGGGGGTTTGTGGGCAGAGTTATGCCGTAACCCCGTTAAGGGAGTATTCGCTGGAGTGGCGGCATGGAAGTGCTTCTGGTCGGCAACACCGACTTCATTACCAAGCAGTGGATTCAGCATTCCTTTCCTGAGGACCACGTGGTCATAGCTCAACGCGAAAACACCGTTGATGGCTCCGATCGCCTCAAAATCATCGATATTTCCGACCCTGCGGCAATGACCGAAGTCATGACCACATACGAATTCGATCGCATCGTATTCTTTTCCGAAGGCCTCACCCCGCGAAGTGAGCGTGACGGCGATCTCGGATATCTTCGCAGATTGCTGCACGCCATACGTAACAGATCCACGCAAATGCTGATGGTATGCGGACCGGAATCCGAATTCACCTATCCGGAAAACGCCGACGTACGTGATACCAGCAAAAGTCTGATGTCTCGAGCGTCGGAAGAACTCTGCCTGTATTACGCGCGCACCTACCGTCTGGAAGCGAAAATCATTCGCTGTCCATACTTGTATGCACCCGAGCGCAATGGAGCAACCGCATATTTCGGCAGACTGTTCGAACAGGCATCGGCAGGGTCGATCTCATTCTGCGAACGCAAACAGCAACAGACATGCTTTCTCTGCGCCGACGATCTTGCCGAACTGATCTACCGCATGTTCGACGATTGGACCGCCGAAAGCGAAATCTTCCATGTGCCCAACGTGTTCGACTTCACATACGGTGATTTGGCTGATGCGATCAGCGCGGCATTTCCCGGATTATCGGTGACTTTTGGCGAAGACAGACCCCAACATTACCCAGCAGACGATCATGTGCTGCGATTACGCTATGGCTGGTCGCCGCGATATTCGCTCAAACAGGATCTTCCCCCTGTGCTTCAGCGCTGGAAAGAAGCGCGTGCTCAGGAACAATCCAAGAAGCACCCGGTCTGGGATTTTCTACGCAACCATTCAAAACCATGGATCGCAATCGAAATCTTCATCGCGTTCATATTGGAAGAACTGCTTCGCACCGCGGTACAAGGCAACAGCCAGTTGGGAACCGTGGATTTGCGCCTGTTTTTCGTGGTGATCGTCGGCACGATGCACGGACTGAACGCAGGCGTGTTCGCGGCCGTGCTCGCATGTGTCGGCATGGCGTTGTCGTATGCATCGAAGGGCGCTTCATTCGCTCCGCTGTTTTACGACACGTCGAACTGGCTTGCGTTTGTGGTGTATTTCGTTGCCGGCGCAGTATGCGGGTATGTGCAGCTGCGTAATCGCGAAAACCTGCGATTCATGCGTGACGAAAACAGTTTGCTGCGTGAACGACTTGCGTTCCTGCGTGACCTGTACCACGATGTGCTCGATGATCGTCGTATGCTGCGCGGGCAGATTATCGGCAGGCGTGACAGTTTCGGCAAAATGTATGCGATGACACGTGAATTGGACGAAGTGCAGCCGCAAAAGCTGTATCACACGACCATTCGCATTATGCAAGACACATTGGGCGGCGATAGTTTCGGTGTTTACCGCATTGACAGCGGCGGTCGATTCGCGCGTTTGATGGCTGCGAGTCCGCAAACCGAATCCCTGTTCAGCAAGTCTGTACTGCTTGAGAATTATGCCAACATTATTACAGCTTTGGATCATGGCGGATTGTGGGTAAACCGCAATCTCGAACCGGACCTTCCGATGTATGCGGCAGGCGTGCATGCCGATGGCAAGCTGGCCGCGGTGATTGTGCTTGCCAAAGCGCAGCCCGACCAAATGAATCTGTACTTCCAGAACCTGTTCACCATCATGTGCGGCTTGGTGGAATCCGCGATGGTGCGTGCGTTCGACTATGAGAATGTGGCGCGTCAGGCGATGCTGGTGCCGGGCACCAAATTCCTGAACACTCGGGCGTTTCTACCAAAGTGCTTGCCGCCAACGAACTCAAGCACGACCATATGGGCGATCACCTGCTGCTGCGTGTGGATGATGCTTGGCAAGACAATGGCAGCCGTCTCATGGGGGCCATTCGTCAGACGGACGAGGCGGGTGTACTGCAAGACGGCAACGTGTATGTGTTGATGAACCAGGCCGGCAAGCATGAGCTGCCTATCATCAACAAGCGTTTGGCCCAAGCTGGATTGCATGTGACACGCGTTTCCGGGCAAGAGGAAGACGCGCTGCTGGATGAGGCTTCGGAACAAGTGGCCGCCGAATCGCACGAAGGCGGCACGGCATGAACACAACGGTAGTGACGATGCTGCTTATCGTCATACATGTGCTGGTATGCGTGCTGATGTGCGTATTGTCTCGTTTTGGCGTGCTTCGTGTGGAAGGGCGTCTGCTTCCTTTTATGCTGTTGGTGCCGCTGTGGGGGCCGTTATGCGTGCTCTTGCTGCATGTGCGTACGCTGATTCGTGCGGGCGAGCATACGGCTCCAGATCTCGAACAGATGCGCGTGGACGATGAGGAACGTCGAAGCGTTCTCGTTGAGGAACGTACCGATTTCGTCAATACCGTGCCGCTGGAAGAGGCGTTGATCGTCAACGATTCGAGTCAGCGTCGCAGTCTGGTGATGTCCATTCTCAACGACAATCCCAGCCATTATATCGATGTGCTGTCGCAGGCCCGACTGAATGAGGATGTGGAGGTCGTGCATTACGCGGCTACCGCCATGGCACAGATCAGTGCCAAGGAAGATCTTGCATTGCAGCGCTGCCGCAACGATTATCTGCAGCATCGAAATTCCGAAACGATGTTGGAACGCTATTGCGATGCGCTGGAACGATATGTCAATTCCGGTATTGCGCAAGGATACGCATTGCAGTTGCAGAAGCAGCGATATGCCGAAGTATTGCAGGAACGACTTCGCCAACATGGCGATTATTACGTTGCGTGCCGTCTTGCGCAAATGCAAATCGATCTTGGACTCTTTGATGATGCCGCGCACACCATTGACGGCGCTATGGAACAGTGGCCGGATCAGGGCGATGTATGGCTGATGCGTCTACGACTCGATGCCGCACGCAATGATGGCGATGCGTTGCGCCACACTGTTCAGCAGATCGAAAGCAAGCATATTTATCTCGGTGGCCAGGGAAGACGTGTGCTGCGGTTCTGGACCGGAACCAAGGAGGCTGAACGCGCATGATCAGAGGATTCCTGTCAGACGTGTTGGCCAAGTGGAAACGATTCCGCTGGCAAGGTTTGGTCAAAGTGTGGGCCGTGTTCATGGCCATCGCATTGGTGTTGCTGGTGGAAAGCTTGGGCGTGCATTACGGTGCCACGCGGTTCGACATCACGTATTTGGATCGAAACAAAGCCATTCCTGCAGCCAATGCCATCGCTGGCGAAAAAGCTACGAATCTGTTGGTGGTCGACAGTTCGCAGGAGGCGTCAGCGATGCCGAAGCCATGCTCGACCAGATTCTGCTTGATATGAAAGTCCCCACCACTACGGTTGACGTGGCTGACGAAAACGCTGAATTTCCAGCGTTGACTCACTACAGCACCATAGTGGTGGCCATGCCTAATCTCGACCGTCTGGGCGAGCATGTGCTGCAAATCATGCAATGGGCCAAAAAAGGCGGAGGAGTCATGTTTGCCATGACTCCCGAAAAACCGGCTATTTGGATGTGATCGGCCCGCAGATCGGCATTGAATCGTCCGCATACGAATATGTGGTGGCTAAGGGCATTGCACCCTCCAAGGATTTCATGTTGGGCGGCGGCCAGACATACACATTCAGCGATCCGTTTGAATCGTCGCTGAGTGTCGCATTGAATGATCGCGCACAGGTCAAGGCCGTCAGCAGTAATGGGCGCACACCGTTGATTTGGAGCACGTTCGTGAATTCAGGTTCGGCTGTGGTGTGCAATATCGGTATTTACGGCAAGGTGTTTCGAGGATTTTACGCTTCGGCGTTCAGCTGCTCGGTTCTGCCACGGCCTATCCGGTGATCAACAGCGCGGCGTTCTACTTGGATGATTTTCCCTCTCCGGTACCGTCCGGCAATGGCAAATACATCAAACGTGACTACAACATGAGTATTGCTGAATTCTATTCTCAAGTATGGTGGCCGGATTTGGTGCGTCTTGCGGAACGGTACGGTATTCGTTTCACCGGTGTGATGATTGAGAATTACGGCGATGACACCAAGGATGATCCGGTACGGCAGACGGACGGCGCACAATTCGAGTATTACGGAGGATTGCTGCTTCGGCAAAACGGCGAAATCGGATATCACGGGTACAACCATCAGCGTTGGTGTTGCCGAATACGGATTACGGTAAGGAATACGCGTATGTGCAGTGGCCGAATCGCAAAGCCATCGTCGATTCGTTGAACGAACTGATCGCATTCCAGAAAGACGTATTGCCGGCCGCAACATCGTCGGTATACGTGCCGCCGTCGAATATCCTCTCCCAAGAAGGACGAAAGATCATAGGCGAGGATGTGTCGCAGATTCGCGCCATCGCCAGTACGTATATGCCTTCCGACAGTTCCTTGACGTACGTGCAGGAGTTCGGTGTTGCGGCCGATGGCGTGGTGGAGGCTCCACGTATCGTGTCCGGCGGCATGGTGGGCGACATGTACATGCGTCTTGCCGCGGTTTCCGAACTGAACATGCACTATGTGAGCACGCACTTCATGCATCCCGACGATTTGCTTGATGAAGATCGTGGAGCGAAAGAAGGATGGAAGAAGTACTACCAGGGATTGGAAAACTATCTTGACTGGCTGGAATCGTCGGCACCGTCCATTCGTATGCGGACAGGCACGGAATGTGCCGCAGCCATCCAACGTTTTCGGGATTGACCGTTTCGATGGAAACGTCCGACGATGGTTGGGATCTGAAACTTGGCAACCTCACCGATCAGGGGTGGCTCATGTTCCGTGCCAACAATGGCACGCCTGGCAGGGTTCGTGGCGGAAGCTCACCAAGCTGACCGGCAACTTGTATCTGCTCAAAGCCACGAACGCCACGGTTCATATCGAACGCAAGACTGGGGGAGAGGCATGAGAATCTGCCTGGTTTTGGAAGGATGCTACCCGTACGTGCATGGTGGAGTGTCCACGTGGATGCACAGTTATATCGAAGCGATGAAAGAGCACGAGTTCGTATTGTGGGTGATCGGCGCCAAAGCCGAAGACCGCGGCAAATTCGTATATGACCTGCCCGACAATGTGGTGGAAGTGCATGAGGTGTTCCTCGACGACGCCTTGCGTCTGAGCGGTGAACGAGCGCAAGTGTCGTTCACCGAAGAGGAATTGCGGTCATTGCGCGAACTGGTGAATCTTGGCAGCCCGGACTGGGATGTGCTGTTCAACCTGTTCCACACCAGAGGCGTGCATCCGCTGTCGTTCCTGCAAAGCCGTGAATTCATCGACTTGTTTACGCAAATCTGCATGGAAGAATATCCGTATGTGGCCTATGCCGACGCTTTCCATACCGTGCGCTCCATGTTGCTGCCGGTGTTGTACTTGATGGGCTGCGAAGTGCCGGAAGCGCAGATCTACCATGCGATTTCCACTGGATATGGCGGATTGTTGGCTTGTTTTTTTGGGGGGGGGGGTATCAACCATGCGCCGGTATTGCTTACGGAACATGGCATTTATACGCGTGAACGCGAAGAGGAAATCATTTCCGCCGAATGGGTGTCGCCAGCGTTCCGGCCGCGTTGGATCCGCTTCTTCTACATGCTTTCGGAACAGATCTACCATCGTGCGTGGCGCATCACCAGCTTGTTCGGTCGTGCCCGTCTTATCCAAATTGGCATGGGTGCGCCCGCCGATGCCTGCCAGGTGATTCCCAATGGCATTCAATACGAACGTTTCTGCGATATTCCTTTCAAACCCGACGACGGTTGGGTTGATATCGGCGCGGTGGTGCGCATGGCGCCCATCAAAGATGTGAAAACCCTGATTCACGCGTTCCATGAGCTTTCCTCTCGCGTTGACAATGTGCGCTTGCATATTCTCGGCGGTGTTGACGATCAGGAGTATGCCGACGAATGCTATGAGCTTGTGGAACAGTTGGGTGTGCGCAATCTTGAGTTCACCGGCCGTGTGAACGTGGTCGAATACATGCGCAAGCTTGATTTCACCGTGTTGACCAGCATTTCCGAAGGCCAGCCGCTGTCGGTGCTGGAATCGTTCGCAGCCGCACGCCCCTGCGTGACCACTGACGTCGGCTGCTGCCGTGAGCTTTTGGAAGGCGAGGAAGGCGACGATTTCGGCACGGCAGGCTTCTACGTGCCCCCGATGTACCGCGAGGGCCTGAGCCGAGCCATGGAACGCATGTGTTCCAGTCGCACGCTGCGTGAGACCATGGGCAGATTGGCCGTAACCGTGTGAACGCCTATTACCGGCATGAGCGCATGCTTGACGATTATCGCAAGCTGTATAGCGATACCGCGGATCAGTTCGGATTGAATCAGTTCGGATTGGAGCGCTGATATGGCCGGTATTGGATTTGAACTGAAGAAACTGTTCCACCGTAGAGGCTTGATGGCGATGCTGCGAGCCTACGGCTATGCCGGCGTGATTTGCGCTGGTCCGATGCTGTTGGGTGTACTCCTGCAGTTCGGCGTGCTGATTGTGAGCGGCTGGTGGCAGGTGGGCCGCCCCGACCGCGATCTGCTCGTATGCATGATCACCTACACGCTGCTTGCCTCGTTGGTGTTGACGAGTTTTCTGTCGATGCCGGTCACCCGTTTTCTGGCGGATATGTTGTTTGATCACGATGAGAAGATGATTCTGCCGTCGTTCTGGGGGTCTACTGGCATCATGCTGGTGGTGGGCGCGGTGTTGTACACGGTTTTCCTGCTGTTTTCCGGTGCCACGTTGATGCAGGGCGCGTTGTGTTTGTGGCTGTTTCTTGAAATGATCGTCAACTGGAATGCGATGAGCTATTTGACGGCCATCAAGGATTACAAAAGCATTCTGTATTCTTTCGTGGCTGCGGTGTTGGGGGCGTTCGTTACGTCATGCGTGCTGCTTGCGTTGGCCTGCCCTCCTGTGGAGTCGCTGTTGTTCGCAGTGGTGCTTGGCTATGGTGTGATGCTGGTGTGGGATGTGCTCTTGTTGCATCGTTATTTTCCGCAAAGTCGTAAGCATCCGTGGCTGTTTTTGCAGTGGGTCGATCAGTTTCTGCCGTTGGCGTTGACCGGATTGCTGACCACCATCGGCCTGTTCGCCCATTTGGCGATCACATGGTGCGGTCCGCTCGGCATCAAGGTGAAGGGTCTGTTTTATGGCGCGCATATTACGATGTGCCCGCCATGCTGGCGTTTTTGACGATTCTGATCACCACGGTGAATTTTGTGGTGTCGGTGGAGGTCAATTTCTACCCAACATATCGGTCGTATTACAGTCTGTTGAATGATGGAGGCACGGTCAAAGACATTACCGTTGCCGAAAACGAAATGTTGGCTGTGCTCAATCGAGAATTGCATTACACGGCGTTGAAGCAATTGTTGGTGACCGCTGCCGTGATTTCGTTGGAAAAAACAGCGCTGAACGCGCTTCCTTTAGGATTCAGCGATGTGATGCACGGATATTTCCGTGTGCTCTGCGTGGGGTATGCCCTTTATGCGGTCGGCAACACCGTGATGCTGATTCTGCTGTATTTTACCGATTATTCCGGTGCATTGACGGCGTCGGCATTGTTTGCGGGTTCGACGGTTGTGTTCACAGTAATCGGACAGTTCTTCACTACGTCGCTGTTCGGTTTCGGTTTTCTGATGGGGGCATCGCTGTTCGCCATATATGCGACATTCCGGCTCGCCTCATACACCGACAATCTGCCATACCGAGTGCTGGGACAGCAGCCGATTGTGGCGCAAACGAAACGTGGACGTTTCACCGAACTGGGCATACTGCTTGAACATGGCGAACAGCGGGTCGACCAATCATTGCATCGCTCAGGGCATGCACGGTCTTCTGACAAGGCGAATATTGCAGAAACGGATGTCATAATCGGGAGGAATCGTAAATCATGACATGGTGGAACCGACGCAACACAAAAGCCATTACCACGCTTGTCAAGCAAATAGCGGCATTGACGGCAATGCTGACGGTGCTTTCCTGCGCCGGATGTGCGACTTCATCACCCAACGATAATGAACAATCGCAATCATCGGATTCGTCACAGACGCATGAGCAAGTCAAGAAAAGCGCTGAACAAAGCATCGACGGCGCACACTTGCGCGACAACGAATCGTTATACAAGGTGTATGACGACAGCGGTGTCGAAACCATGTATTTGACGGTATCGCGCGGTAATTCGTCGGAAGGCACCGACCATAGCTGGAGCGAAATCAACCAGTATTCCGTTGATGACTATGCGGCCATGGGCGTTGACCGCTACAAGGTCAATGGTTTGCTGCAGGTCGGCGACGAACAAGGACCGGTTTCCGGGGAGCTTGGTTTTGGTGAAAGCGCGCCGAACGCCACCGTGCAGATACGTGGCCAGTCATCGAGCAAAAACGAGCAGAAGAACTACAAGATCGAGTTGAAAAGCGGCAAAGGCAAGTGGCGTGGGCAGCGTACCATCGCATTGAACAAGCATATGGGCGAAGGTCTGCGTTTCCGTAACAAAATGGCGTACGATTTTATCAAAGGCATCGACCAGATGATGGGACTGCGCACGCAATTCGTGCACTTGTACGTGAAAGACGAGACCAGCGGATCGGATTCCTTTGACGATTACGGTCTGTACACGCAAGTCGAACAGCTCAACAAAACCGCATTGCAGGCGCACGGACTCGATAAAAACGGACAGCTGTACAAAGTCAATTACTTCGAATTCCATCGAGATGAAGACGTGATCAAACTCGCCGATGATCCTGACTACGATCAAGCGAAATTCGAAGAAAAACTGGAAATCAAAGGCGACAACGACCATACCAAACTGATCGCCATGCTGAACGATCTCAATGATTATTCAGTGCCGATGGGCGACATTCTCGGCAAATATTTCGATACCGAAAATCTCGCATATTGGATGGCATTCCAATTGCTGACCGGCAATATCGATACGCAAAGCCGCAATATGTACCTGTATAGTCCCACGAATTCGGATACGTTTTACCTGCTCGACTGGGATAACGATGGTATGCTCATGCGCAAGGAATACGAGATCAGGCAACGTTCCGAGGGCCAAAGCTGGGAGAACGGTGTCAGCAACTATTGGGGCAACATACTGTTCCGACGTTGTCTGCAAACCAAGTCGTTCCGAACCGCGCTCGGCAAGGCCGTGAAAGACGAATACAAGTATATGAGCGCCGATCGCATCAATTCCATGGTGCGGCGGTACCGTTCCATCGTTGAACCATACGTGCGGAAGATGCCCGACTCCATGCATGAGCCTCTGACGTCAAGCCAATACGACACGGTGGCAAACCAATTGCATAGCGAAATCGAACAGAACTACCAGACGTACCGAACCGGGTTCAATAAGCCCATGCCGTTCTATATCGCAAGCCGACTCCTACCAACGGCAAGCTCAAACTCAGCTGGGATGTCTCCTATGATTTCAACGATGAGGATCTGCGCTATAGCGTTACCGTGGCCAAGGATTACGAAGGCAAAGACGTGGTGTTCACACAGAGCGACCTCGTATTGCCGGAAGCCGTGATGGATATGCCTGGTGAAGGCCAGTACTTCATCAAGGTGAGCGTGCGCAATGCATCAGGCGAGACGCAGGACGCGTTTGACTACTACGTCACCGACGGCAACAAGATCTACGGCACCAAGTGTTTCTATGTGAAAGCCGACGGCAGCATTGTGGAGGATGCCAATGTGCAGTGATGGTGGCAATCGCGGAACGTCGCTGCTGCAACGTATCAAACATCGCGTCGGCGAGGAATTATCCGTTCCACCGCGCACAGCCAAGGAACGGTTCCGTCATGAGCTCAAATATCTGATCTCATACGCGCAAAAAGCCGACTTGAACGTGCGTATGGCGCCGCTGCTTGGCCTCGACAAGCATGCGAAAAACGGCGGCTATATGATTCGCAGCCTGTATTTCGACGATTATTGGAACACCGCATATCAGGAAAAAGTCGACGGTGTGCTGCTGCGTAGGAAATACCGTATTCGCATCTACGATTACAGCGATCGTGTGATCAAACTGGAACGCAAACGCAAAAGCGACAGTTGGATCTACAAGGAGGATGCACCGCTCACGCACGAGCAGTTCGACCGTATTCTTGCCGGCAATTACGAATTTCTGCGTGACAGCGAGTATCAGTTGTGCCGCGAGTTTTATGTGGAATGCATGTGCAATGTGATGCGCCCTCGCGTGATCGTCGATTATGAGCGCGAACCGTGGATTCTTGACGCCGGAACCGTACGCATCACCTTCGATATGAACGTGCGTGCGGCGGTCGGCGGATTCGATGTTTTCGACTCCACACTGCCGGTACTGCCCGTGCTTGAGCCGGGCAAGCTGGTGATGGAGGTCAAATTCACCGAGTTCCTGCCGCAAGTGGTGCGTGATCTGCTGCCCGGCAAGGCGCAGGAGTTGACATCGGCTTCGAAATACGTGCTCTGCTACGACAAAGCCTCGTATTTGCGGGGATTCGACTACTGGCAGGAAGGCTGGAGCGTGCCAAGCCTGTAAAGCCAAGCCTGTAATCGGCTGGCATGTTGACTGGCATTCCAGCAAAAACAAACGTTACGAATCAAGGAAGCAGGAGAGAAAGAAACCATATGAGTGTCAATGACATGATCAAAAAGTCGGTGCTGAAATCCTTCGGCCAATACAATGTGCCCAAAATGGCGCTGGCGTTGCTGGTGGCGTTGATCGTCGGCATCGTCATTTACTGCGTGTACCGCCGTTTCTACACGGGTGTGGTGTATTCGCGCAGTTTTGCCGTTACGTTGGTGGGCATGTGCGTGCTCACTTGCATGGTCACGCTGGCCATCAGTACGAATATTGTGATTTCGCTTGGTATGGTCGGTGCATTATCGATTGTGCGCTACCGTACCGCGGTCAAGGATCCGATGGATCTGTTGTATTTGTTCTGGGCGATCACGTCTGGTATTGCGGCGGGCGCCGGCATGTATGTGCTGGTGATTGTTGCCGGATTGGTGATGATCGGCATGCTGGCTCTGTTCTACTCGCGTCAAGACAAGGGGCGCGTGTACATTGCGGTGATCCACTATGTGGGCGATGTAGTGGGAGATGAGATCACGCGCGTGTTCGGACGCACCAAATTCTTCGTAAAGTCCAAAACCATGCGTGGCGAACGCACGGAAATGGCGGTTGAAGTATTCTGTGACGATAAGGACATGACGTTCGCGGAACGCGTTCGCGCCATTGAGGGTGTCGAAGACGTGACGCTGATACAGTACAACGGTGAGTATCATGGGTAATCAATTCGATGTTGCCGCAGGCGCGCGGCTGGAATCCACGGGCAGGGCGCCCAGCAACGACGAAATCGTACCCAGATTCTCTCTTGACGACATCAACCAGGCGTTTGACAACAACGAATTCTGCTTCTACCTGCAACCCAAATGCAATGCTGAAACCGGCGCAATCGTGGGTGCGGAGGCGTTGGTGCGTTGGAATCATCCGGAATATGGCTTGGTGTCTCCCGGCGAATTCATTCCTCTGCTTGAACGTGAGTCAATGTCACGCGGTTCGATTTGTTCATCTGGCGTTCCGTGTGTGAAATGCTGTCGCGTTGGGATGGGGAGGGGCGCAATCTGGTGCCGGTGTCCGTCAACGTGTCGATGACGGATATCGAGGCGATCGATGTGGCGCGAGTGCTTGGCGACCTGCTCGATCGGTTCAGCATCGATGCTCGCCTGCTGCAGGTGGAGATCACGGAAAGTGCGATCGCACATAACATGGATGTGGTCGAAGAGACCATTCGGGACCTGCATGCGCGAGGCATTGCCGTGCTGATGGACGATTTTGGGTCGGCGTATTCGTCACTCAACATGTTGAAGGACATCAACGTCGATGCCATCAAACTCGACATGAAATTCGTTGACCTGAATGCTGACAATGCGGCGAAAGGTTTGAAAATCATCGAATCCGTGATCGACATGGCCTACCAGCTGAGACTGTCGATCATTGCGGAGGGTGCGCAGACCGCCGAACAGGTGAGCAAGTGCGTGAGCTGGGATGCATGTACATCCAAGGATATTATTTCTACCGTCCGCTCACTGTGGGAAAGATGGAGGATTTGCTGGAACACCGCCCGGATGACCAGCATTTCTGGAATATCTCCAAAGATCTGATGCATCGCGACTACCGCATGTCGACGAACGGCCGCAGCATGCTCGAATCGTCGTCATTGTCGGCGCATATTTTTGAAATCCTTAACAAGGGCGTTGCGGAACTGTCCCGACTGAATCTCATCACGGGAGAATATCGCACCATCAAACGCGATCCGAAACTTCCGGACGTGTATGCGGATGATTTTCATGATTACTGCCATGCATTGGTTTCAGAACGGATCATTCATCCAGATGATGCCGGAGAATTCCTGAAACACACGCGATTGTCTGATTTGCGCGACCAACTATTCAGTAAGAAAAAATCGGAATTCACGTATTTTAGACGCGAGGTCGAGGCGAAAACCAGCGTGATCGCATTCGGTATGCTGGTACCCCCTGATTGCAGTGAGGCCAATCCGTGGGCCGTGGTGCTGATCGGATTCGACCCGTCGCTCGACCTAATCGCCAAGAACATGAAGGAAATCTATCGGCAGGACTCCTTGACGGGATTGCTCAACCGCAATGCATACGACAGCGATGTGGAGCAGCTGCGGAGCGCCGACATCGGGGCGGTGGTGTGCGTGTATGCGGATATGATCGGCCTGCACGAGGTGAACAACCATCTCGGGCATAAGCAGGGCAACCGCATGTTGTGTGAGTTCGCGGACGCGGCGCGCGCGTTCTTCGGCGATGACCGGTTGTATCGCATCGGCGGCGACGAATTCGTGATAATCAGTTCCGCGCATACGGAAGCGCAGACACGCAAGCAGCTGAACTACATGCGTGAGCGCTTGCATACGCAAGGCTGCGAGATATCAGTGGGCGTAGCGTCGAGCGAGTCGACTTCCGATCTGCCGAAAATCATCGAACAGGCCGAAAACGAGATGCGCCGCGAAAAGAAGGAATACTACGTGCGAGGCGGCAGCAAACGCCAGCTGCGCGGGCTCAACAAAAAACTTGAGGACATTCTGGTGCGTAATCAGGATATGGAATCGTTGCTGCGGCATTTGAACGGACGCTATTCAATCGCATGCATGGTGAATCTGCGTACTGACTCACAGCGTGCGATCATGGTGCCCGACTATTTCCAGAAGATGCTTGACGCGCATGACGGTTCGTTCAAAAGCGCGCTGCATGACTATTGCGAACGATTGGTGGCGCCGTTCTGCAAAGACAGTTTCTCCCTGCTTATGGATTACGACTTCATTCATGCCCGCGTCGAGTCGGTCGGCGTGTTGCAGTACGGGTACACGCGAAACGACGGAGAGAAGTTCCTGCTTACGATTTTCGCCGATCGACGTTCCAAAGACGAGACCATGTGGGTGTTCTCCAAGGATGATCTGCCGCAGGTCGAGCTGGAATTATTCGAGTCATAAGGCCGTATTGTCTGGTTTTATGCGTTTTTGTGTGATGCGTTCGCATATTTTGTGAGAGCGCTCACAGAAAAGGTTGTGTCGATTTCCAGCCGAATCGCAAAATGGGGTCTATGATGAGAATCGTCGGTCATGGCAACGGTTGCTATGACACGGCGAACAAGCACAGTCGCTTAAAGGAGACATCTATGGTCTATCGCATGATTTTCAACCAGACTGCATACTTCGGTCGCGGCGCCATCAAGGAGATCCCGGGCGTTGCCAAGTCCCATGGCTTCACCAAGGCGTTCATCGTCACCGATCCGGTACTGCTGGAAACCGGCACCGTCAAGAAGGTCACCGATGTGCTTGATGAGGCAGGCATGCCGTACGAGGTCTTCGACAACGTCAAGCCGAACCCGCCGGTCGAATGCATTCAGGATGGCGTTGCCAAGTTCGCCGCATCCGGTGCTGATTTCCTGATCGGTCTGGGCGGCGGCTCCCCGCAAGACACCTGCAAGGGCATCGGCATCATCACCGCCAACCCGGAGTTTGCCGATGTGCTCTCCTTGGAAGGCGTTGCCGACACCAAGAACCCGTCCGTGCCGATCTTCGGCGTGCCGACCACCGCAGGCACCGCTTCGGAAACCACCATCAACTATGTGGTCACCGATACCGCCAACAAGCGTAAGTTCGTGGCCGTCGACCCGCACGACATTCCGATCGTCGCCTTCGTCGATCCTGATCTGACCGACTCCATGCCACGCGGCCTCAAGGTCGCCACCGGTCTTGACGCCCTGACCCACGCCATTGAAGGCTACATCACTCCGGGCGCTGGAGCCTGTCCGACTGCCTGAGCATGCAGACCATCCGCATGATTGCCAAGAACCTTGCCAAGAGCGCTGACGGCGACGTTCCTGCAGGCGAGCAGATGGCCTACGCTCCTACATCACCGGCATGGCCTACTCCAACGTCGGCCTCGGTCTGGTGCATGGCATGGCCCACCCGCTGGGCGGCCGCCTCGGCGTTGCCCACGGCGTTGCCAACGGCATTCTGCTGGCACCGGTCATGGAATACAACAAGGACTTCACCGGCGAGAAGTATCGTGACATCGCCGACGCTTCGGTGTCGAAGATGCCTACACCGGCGATCTCGAGACGGTTCGCGAAGAAGCCGTCCAGGCCGTGCACAAGCTCACCGTCGACCTGAAGAACCCGACCACCATCTCCGAAGTCGGCGCAACCGAAGCCGATCTGGAAGCACTGGCCCACGACGCCTTCAACGACGTGTGCACCCCGGGCAACCCGCGTCAGGCCACCGAAGAAGACATCCTCGCCATCTACAAGAGCCTGATGTAATGCGAAAACTCTCACGAATCGGCAATCGCATGCAGCGAATCTGCAGTGAAACCCGATTGTGAGAGAACATCGCTGAAAGCATTAAAAATCGTGGTGCGAAACTTCACAAAGCATTCGCACCACGATTTTTATATCTGCACATAAATTACGGATTAATCGAAATAATGTAAACAATAATCCGTGATTATCAATCGCAAGTATTGGAATTACTCGTGCTTTTCGCTCCACTCCTCATCGGTGGGAGTGTCATCGTACCATTCGTGGCCTTCCTGCTCGGCCAATTCCATCTGCTCGTTGATCCACGCCGCCTCCGCAGGATTGATATCGGCGGTGTCAAGCACCTTCTGCCATACCGGATACAGCAGATGCATCACCGGATACAGCGCGGTGAGCAGAATCTCCGGCTTATGCTTGCGCGAATGCTGTGGATGCGCGTCGAACGTGTTCTTGAAACGACGCATGTAATTGTTGAACGACGTGAGCGACGTGTCCATACGGCGGGCGCTGATGCCTGCGATCATACGCGGGCAGTACACGGTTTTCAGATCCTTGCCCAGCAGATGCAGCGAAATATCGATATCCTCATGCATCACATCGGCCTTGTCTCGGCACACTTCGTCAGAAATTTCGCGCCAAGCTGAAGCGCGGACCGCCATATTCGAGCCAAACAGCAACGGCTGGCCGCCATCGGCCTTGTAAATGCGCTTGCGCGTGGAATTATCCCCACGCAAACCAAAATGGCGGCTCGGCAGATCGTAATACATCACCGGACCAGTGGCACCCATGGCCTCCGGGTCCTCAGTGAAAATGCCGGACACCACTTCGACCCAATCCGGGCGAATCATGCAATCGGCGTCGAAACGGCCCAGAATGTCGCCGGTGGCGTGGTTCAAACCATAATCGCGCGTCGGAATCAGCCCCTGCTCCTCATCCTGATGCAGCAGACGGACGGGTGCTTCCGGGTGGTCTTTGATGAACTGCTCCACCATGGCCACCGTCGAATCGGTGGAACGATTGTCGACAACGATCACTTCATGGGGCATCACGGTCTGCCTAGTGGCATTCAACAGGCAATCGTTGATACGCTCCTCTTCATTCCAAGCGGGGATGACAATTGAAACGTTCAGCATAACTACCACAATAGCTCAGCCTGTACACGACGCCTATCGCTACAATAGGGAGCCATGAGCGACAGCGAACAGCGAATGAACAATACGCAGAGCGAAAACGGTGCGAACACCAGCGAACAGCATGGGACCTCGGCACCCTGTTTCCAGCCAAAGGAGATCCCCGAAAACCACCGGAATGGCTGGGGCGTGCGCTGCTATACATCGCCATAGCCATTGTGGGGTTTAC
>ENA-OQDD01000255-OQDD01000255.1-human-gut-metagenome-genome-assembly--contig:-NODE-255-length-22187-cov-3.316636_pt1 | contig 22187 bp, 30 predicted proteins | sample MGYA00242507_ERZ504598 | MGnify/ENA primary metagenome ERZ504598 (study PRJEB26092, sample SAMD00036318) | human gut metagenome | host: Homo sapiens | study: EMG produced TPA metagenomics assembly of...
ATCATGTTTAGAAGGATCAGGAACATAACGGCCGATTGGGTGAACCTCAAAAACCTTTGGTTGCTAAGGGACTGTATCAGGGAGAATTTTAATCATGGCCTGGAGGTGGACGATCTGGATCTTCGGGGAAACATTCGACGGTGAGGATCCGGAAACTATAAAGCCGCTAACCAAAGAACGGCTGTTCAAGATTAAAAAGGTGATTCAGGAAAAGATCCATAACGCTACCGTATAGGGGGGAGGTATATAAAAACAAAACCCTGGAGTTTGTCTTGCGACAGGGACAACAGGGGATTACTACGCAAATATAGGGAGTATATCTCGTTTATACAAGGATTTTATGGCTTTTCTGGATTGATTTTAAAAAGAATAGAGGCTTGTTCCCTGGAATGTAGTATTTACTACTTTTAGTATTTTAGTATATTAGTACGCTTTTCTTTTGGAGGATTTGGGCGTTCCCGTAAACGGTCGGGCTTTCCGCCTCCAAGTCCTCGCCTAAAGGCTGTGGGCTTTCCACTGCAATCCCTAACGCATGAATACACCCACCCACCCGATTAAGGTAGGCTATTTCCGGATAGAGCCGTTCGGTGAAGCCAGCCGGATAAAAGCCGCCTGACTTTTCACTGATCGGCACAATCCGGGTACTCCAGTAGCCGATTGTCGAACCCGGTTTTAAACCCCCTTTCAGGGGAGAGAGGTATTTTAGTTTTTCCGGCGTGGCCGCCTTGCGTTTACCTTGACCGGGGTTTTTGTCTGCAAAGGTCAAACGGCTTTTTCCATATCCCAAGTTGAGCCGCAAGCGGCTTTTAGAAAAAATCTCCAGCCTGGCTAAAGCCAGGTAGTATTTTTCCTAAAAAACTTGTGCTATGGAAAAAAACGTTTGGGGTGTTCTCATACAAAAACCCCTCGGAACTCAAGGTAAACGCAAGACGACCACACCGACAGCCCCGAAAAACCAAAATGAGGTTGTCTTGATACAAAAACATCGGAATCTTAGGCATCCGCAAGGTTTTTTGGGGGGGAGAGGGTGCGAGGTGGGGAGTTTACTATCGGAAAAAATCAGGTAGTAAATACTAAATTAGTATATACTAAAATACTACTTTTTCATATAATTATCTGATAAATAGTTAGTTAAATGTTGTTTAAATACTTGCATATCTCAAATAAAAGTGCTATATTAGAGGTATAGAAAAAGAGATAACAACCTTTAGAACTGGCTCACCCACCAGGATAAAGAACGGGGGACGTAGTTATGAAAACTGATTATTTCGACAAGGCAGCGCAACAGTTTGCAAATTTGATGATCGAGAAGATCCAGCAGGTAGAGGACAATTGGCAAAAGCCCTGGATCACCATTGCGGCGAATACACGCAATTTCTTTCCGCAGAACCTCACAGGACGCAGGTACACCGGAGGCAACGCCTTTTTACTCCTTTTCCTTTGCGAGAAATTCCAGTACCAGACACCCGTATTTATGACATTCAACCAGGCGAAAGAGGCCGGGATCTCCGTGCTGAAAGGATCGAAATCGTTTCCGGTCTATTACTTCCTTTTCTACGTGTACCACAAGGAAACACGCAAGAAAATAACCTTTGAGGAATACAAGGCGTTAAGCGGGAGCAGCAACAGGAATACAACGTTATACCGACCTATAAATATTACTCGGTCTTTAACTGGATCAGACCAATTTTTCGGACGTGAGGCCGGAAGAATGGGAAGCGTTAAGGGAGAAGTTCAGAGGGGGACAGGCAGAGCAGCCCGACGGGACAACCGGAGAGGCGCACCCCGAAATAGATGCCATGCTGGAGGCGAAAAGCTGGTTTTGCCCGATACGGGAGCAGCAAGGCGACAGGGCTTTCTATTCTCCTTTAGTCGATTATATCGTAGTGCCGCTTCGCTCGCAGTTCGTCGATATGCAGAGCTTTTACGAAACGCTTCTGCATGAAATGGGACATTCCACGGGACACCCCACCCGATTGAACCGGGATCTTGCGCACCCGTTCGGATCAGAGGAATACGGCAAGGAGGAATTAACGGCCGAGTTCGCCGCAGCCCTGGCAGGAATGTTTTTCGGGATAGCCGAACATATACGCACTGAAAACGCCGCTTATCTGAAAAGCTGGATAAAGGCGATCCGGGAAGAACCCAAGTTCATTTTAAACGTACTGGCCGACGCTATGAAAATTGTCAAGATGATAGCCGGGAAACTGGATATCTCCGTAGAAAGCGAGGAAACGGCCGCAGATGAAGCGGAACAGGTGGCATGATACAAGGAAGATCCCCCGAAAGGGGGACAGCCTTTCGGGGTGAGTTCTTTTTGGCACTCGCCCCAAAAAAGAACCAAAAACGCTTTGCCGCTACACTCCGTTTCGCTTTCATAGCTCTGATAATGCGTTTTTGATTGGATAGATATATATTTGTAGATAAAATAATGTAATATGAACAAACCGAAGATTATACAGATTATTGATGTTGTTTCCAATGCGATAGACGGAAACCGTATCGACGAGGATTTTATAAAGAGTTGTATTTACGGCAAAGTGAATGCGGAACTGTATGCGCATCTTTTAGGCAAATACAGGGGGTATGACGGGGATTTCTTTCAGTTTTATTTGGGGACGGACGATCGGATAAACCGGGCTTTGCTGGAGAACCTGGGGATTAAGGTCGAACCCGACAAATATCCGGACTACGATAGCCGGATTGTTGCGCAGGTCGTCCAGGGAAAGAAAAGGTTTGATATTTATCCTTTCGAGTTGGAAGCCTTTAACAGATATGCCATGTTTGGCAATAATAATGCGCTTTCATGCCTGAAAGGGATTTCCCCGACAGCCGGGCAGACCGTCCGGGAAAACGGTATTAACGAGTATGGAAACGCCTTGAATTGGTCGCTGTTCTGGATAAAGGCAAATCCGGAGGACAAAGCCTGTTAGTGGATCACGTTTTGAATATCCCCGAACGATGATAGCGGAATATTTCATTTACCGGAGAAAGGGGGATAAAGAGCCGTTTATCTCCCTGGGGGAAATGCCGCAGTATAGGTTAAGGCCGAAACAGAAGTTTACCGGGAAAAAACTTAAAATAGAGGTGATCCGCAGGCTTTCCGGTGTGGAAATCGAGCAGACGGCCACCACTCCGCAGATAAACGCCTATATCGAGGCGAATATCTATGATACCGATCGTTGGCCGGAGTACCGGAAGTTATACCGACAGGTGGCCGGAGAGGTGGAAACCGTGGCCGACATCTTTACGCTCCAGTATATTTTAGTGGCCGAACTGGAGGATCAGACCAGGACGGGAAAGGACTGCCAGCCGCAGCCGACAGATCCGAAAGACGAGAGGCTGATACACCTAATCCGGTGCGAGCTTATGGGTGAATCCCTGGAAATGTACAAGACGATGATAAACCCGATCATCGCCTTAAAGAAACGTTTCGTTTGATACTACATCTACTAAAAATAGTAGATACTACTTTTAGTATTTTAGTTCGTGCGCTCAATCCTGGGAGAGATACGCATCGGTGTACTCTTTAAGTTCCCGGTATGCCTTCTCTAACTCTTCTTTGGTGTGACGTTTGAATTTTTTTTGCCTTAGGATGAAAGGCAACCGTTGGTTTATCTCTTTTTCGTACTCGTCCAGGCGTTGTTTCCCAATTCCGGTAAGGATGACGTGGGTACGGTCGTCGGACATTTCGATTTCTTTTAAATCGTTCATCGTATCTAATATGCGGAGGATGATTTTCTCGTAAATGGGGGTACGTAGTAACGGGTGTTCGAGCATGGGAGAATTGTATTTTATATCGAAATTCTCGATGATCTCCGTCTGCACTTCCTCTATATGCTTGGAAAGTGCTTTTCCCAGGGTGTAGTAAACAGCTATCTGAAAGTCTTTGTAATTTGGAAACATGGGCGTATATGGTTTATTGGGAACGTGGATATTTTTAATATTTCCGTTCCGGAATTCTTCGGCCGAAAGATAGGAAAATTATCTCAAATAATCTTCCGGATAGATGCGTTTTTAGTATATACTAAAAATAGTATTTTGTAATGCGCATTACAGTGGTGTATTTTGTAAACGTAACGTGTACTTATTCAAGCATTTTAGTAAAATGGGTATCTTTTATATCCGGTTGTACTAATCTTAGTATTTTAGTATTTTTGTAATGTACATTACAAAAATATCCGTATCTTTGCATTCAGATTGAAAAACAAAAGGCTTATGATAACGACGATCCAGTTTAAGACGTTGGACGACTTGTATCAGTTTTACAACGACGCAATTTTTAACGGTGAGCTTTCGGAATGTATCGTGAATATGTCCCGTCACGGTGGGGCGTTCGGCTTTTTCGCCGCCAACCGTTGGAGAGGGGACGGGCAGGAAAAAAAGGTCGTTCACGAGATCAGCATCAACCCCGATTTTATGAACCGGGAAGATCGGGACTGGCATTCTACCTGGTACATGAAATGTGCCATTTGTGGCAGGAGGATTTCGGCAGGCCGAGCCGGGGAGGGTATCATAATTCGCAATGGGCTGACAAGATGATCCAGGTCGGACTGATGCCGTCCGACACCGGGGAGGCCGGAGGCAAAAGGACAGGCCAGAGCATTACGCATTATATCATTCCGGGAGGGAAGTTCGAGCAGGTTTTCAATACGCTAAGCCGGGAGGATCTGCAAAACTTGCGGCTTAGGTACAAGCCGACTTTGGCGGCCGTACCTACCCGGCCGATCCGCATCGCCGGAAGCGACGGGGACGAAACGGAAGAACCGGGAGATCCGGACGAGGGGGAGAGCAAAAGTGGAAAGCGGAAGAAATACACCTGTGGGTGCGGCTGTAACGTGTGGGGAAATCCGGGCTGGTGTTAAGGTGCGGACTGTGCGACACTGATTTTACGGAACAATAGGAAACAGTGCAAAGGTCAGAAGCCCCCAGTAAAAACCCCGCCGGAGGCAGATTTCAAGCATACTCGTTTTACTAAAATACTAAGATAAGTCTATACTAATCTTAGTATTTTAGTATTATTGTAATGTGCATTACAATATAGGGGTATATGAAAAAGTGGGGATGTCGTAATACGTCAATTCGCCCCACTTTTAAGGCTTGACGTGCAATAGCCGTCAACCCCCAGACGGACGGGAACCACCCCGGCCGCACACAAATATAGAAAATCTTCCGGATTTAACCAAACAGGTCGGGATCTTTCTTTTTCCCCCTGGCCTTGATACCGAAATCCTCACGCAGCATCTTTGCCAGTGAATTTTGTGCGTGGGCTGTACTCATTTCACCGCTGCAAACCTTATCGTCGTAATATGCACAACGGTCGTACACGTCTTTCAGCCGTCCGCTTTCCAGGATCTTGTCGAGTGCCTTACCGGGGTGTTGTCGCTCGGATAGCTTAAAGCACCGTAAACCCAACGGTAAACGAACGAGTATTGTTGTTGCTGGTCGCCTCGCAGTTCTTGGGGATTTCTCGCATGGATGAACAGGATAATCGTGTCGGCTTTCGGTTTTTGCCCCTTTTTAGGCGTTTTGCAGATGAATTTGTAATCGAACCATACATCGGCCTCGCTTTCCTTGATTCGTGTCTGTGCAGGCCTTAAAACCTTTTGGTCGATCTGTGCATTCGAGTAGGAGGCCGGGATCTCCAGGTCTTTGCAGAATTGGTCGATCGAGTAATAATACTCCCGTCTGTCCCGTTGGCTGCAAATGATCTTGTAGAGCCGCTTGGTGTAATTGCCCCGGAGGGTTAAGGCGATGTTCTTCCCGTACCTTGTACCGCCGACACCCGTACCGTAGTAGAGCAGGAAAGGGATCGCCCAGGGGTTGAGCGTCAGGGCTACCCGGTTTGTGCCTTTGATGTTGTGTACCGTCGTTATCACCACCCCGAACGTTTCCACCGTCTGGTGGATATTGGGATGCACCCAGCGAAAGGAAAAGTTTTTCCGCATCATGGCGATAGCTCTTTCAGAACTTTGCTCTTGTTGTTCTTCCCCCCGGCTTCGTCGCATTTGATCTCGACGACAGGCTGGTTAAAGAGGTCTTTAGGCAGTTGTTTTTCCCTGGTCATGTGTTGCTGGATCTGGTCGCTTATGAGCGTCAGGAGGTTTTCTTGCCACTCGGTCACAGAGTACTGGCCGAATGTTACGTTATTCGGCTGGATTAACATTACTTCTTCCTCCGTAGGAGGAATATAGAGGGTGATGTCGTTGGTCGCCATAGGCTTTTTTTTTGAGTTCGGGACAAAGTTAAAGAAATAAAAGATACCGCCAAAAAATACCAAGTACTTTTTATTGTAACCTTTAGTAAAATGGGTATTTATTGGAGGGGGTAATTTTAGTAAAATAAGTATTTTCCCCCTTCGGATTTTAGTAAAATGAGTATTTTAGGTTGTGTCTTTTCACTTATAACGATTTGTATTTCAGTTAATTATAAATGAAAAAACGCTTTCTTACAAAGAACCTCTACAAAGACTATTCTCACAAAGAAGGAAAATCTTAGGGAATCACAGGCTTCAAAAACGGCTGGAAAATGTGCGTTTTGAAAACGGAAAATGAGAAACGGAGAAAAAATGAGCGAAGCGTTTCTTTAGTGCGATTTTTCCGCGCGTTAAAATGTGTAAAATTTTGTTTTTGTGTTGTAAAATATAAGGTGATCGGAACGATTGCCGCCGTTTTACAAATGTACACTTTTTTGGGGGGCGGTGTACATTTGTAATGTGCATTTTGGGGGCTGGGTGTCTGATGTATTGGAGCGAAGCCGTGCGGAGCGTTCCAGGAGCGACGAGCGAAGCAAGGAGAGAGAGAACGACGGTTTACCAAAGTGAGCAAGCAGTCATTGGACTAAGTCCAATGCTGATTTTCTAAATCACTGATATATAACTGTTTACTTGTTATATGTATGCGAATTGCATATATATTGCATACATTATTTTGATAATTCATTGAATTATAGTATATTGTAGCCGATATTTATGTATGCAAACCCCTATACGTGAAATTATGGCAACAACAAGTAAAGATACGTCTATCCGTATAAAGGAGAGTACAAGGTTTAGGCTTGATATGCTGAAAGGAAACAAATCGCACGATGCGTTCGTGGCCGAAATGTTACTCTATTTTGAAACAACGGGGATCACCCCGCAGTCGAATGTAATGCCGCCGAACATTGCGGCCAAAGAGCAGGCAAGCCGGGTGATCGAAGTTGTCCGGGGCATTGAGAAATCCACTAACGTAAGGCTGAAAAATATCGAACAACTCCTTTTGTCGCTTGTCGGGGAAGTGAAAACGCCGGGGGACAATCCGGACGAATATATGCACATCTCACAGGTACAGGAACTATTGGAGCGTTCCAGCAACTGGAACAGGAAGCCAGGGAAACCGGGAGAAGGCCGGGAAACTGCAAACGGATCTCGAAATAGCCCGGCAGGAGAAAGGAACTCCGGCCGTCGGATGCAATACGCACAAGATCCTGGAGATCGTGGAGCGTATCGACGAGGTGAAGAAGATACCGACATTCAACGATACGGTTTATGAGATAGACCGTAATACGCTGGATATGTGGGTGAAAAGGTTAAAGGACGAACTAAAGAAATAAGCCTATGTTTGCCAAAGTACACCCGGCCGAGGACGTGAAAAGCGGAAATACGGGAAGCTGTCACGACTTGGTGCGTTATCTGGAAAAGGAAACGGGGGAGGGGCAGCGTTTTTTCTCCCATACGGAGCAGGATATTTCACCCGAACGGGTAATCATGGATATAGACGGGAACAAAAAGGCGTTAGGGGCTAACGACGCTAAATTCTTCATGCTTTCGCTCAATCCGTCGCAGTCGGAACAAATGCACCTTATCGGCCGGAAAGTGGACGATTTTAAGGAACTTACACCACAGGAGAAAAAAGAGGTTTTCCAAAAGCTGGAGGCGTTCACCCGTTCGGCTATGGATGAATACGCCTTGAACTTCGGACGGGACAATATCAGGGGAGGCCGGGATCTCATGTATTACGCACGTGTGGAAACGGAACGATCCTATCATCCGGAAGATGAAGAGGTGAAACAGGGATAGCCAGGATCGGAGAGCCTAAACCCGGTTTGAACTTGCACGTTCACGTAATCGTTTCACGAAAGAGCCTGGACGGGAAAGTGAAACTCTCTCCGGGGGCTAAATCGGCCGGGAACACCTGGGAACTGGAGGGCAGGGGGACGGTGAAACGGGGCTTTTCACATGAGGGCTGGAAAGTCAGGGTACAGGAATGTTTTAACCGGAAATTCGGTTATCAGGCTAAAGAGGGGGAAACTTATGTACGTCCGCAGGTATCGGCCGAGATCGGGAAGATTACGAACCCGGAGCTTAAAAGGATATTGCAGGACGAGCAGTTTACGGCGGCAAACCAGATCGTCGCAGCCATGAGGGAACAAGGTTACACGCATCAGGTACGGAAGGGGGTGCATTCCTTTTCACGGGAGGGTGAAGTGTTCCAGGTTGAACACAGGCTTTTGAAAGCGTTTGAGAAGCCGCTATCGGACGAGCAGCTAAAAAGCATAACGGAACGTTTCGATTTGACAAAGTACGAGGCGAACCCGGCCGGGTACAGGGAGAACGGTTTGCAGGTAAAGGATATAAGTTTCTCGACGTATGTCAAAGATGAAGCGCAGAAAGGGGAAAAGGCCTTGAAAGAGGTCGCTTATAAAGTGGTTTATGATGAACAAAACCATACGACGGTATCGTTCGCAACAGTCCGGCAGTTCGCGTACGAGCACCGGATAAACCTGGTGAAAAGCGAACCGACGGCCGAAGCCGTCTTGAAGAAGGTCAAGAACCCGGAGCTTAAAAATCTGTTGGAGAACTACCGTTTCACGTCCGCTAACCAGATTGTCGTAGCCATGAAAGAGCAAGGCTACACGCATAAGGTACGGAAAGGGTACATTCCTTTTCACGGGAGGGTGAACGGGTGAGCATACGGCACAAGGATCTGAAAAAATTCGCAGATCCGAAACTGGAGAGCCGCCACATGGAGGGCATTATCGAACGTTTTAACCTGTACAAGTACAAGCAGGAGGGTGTGGCCTACCGGGAAAACGGCCTGGAGGCCAAGAATATTTCTTTCCTGACATACCAGAAAGTGCCGATCGAGCCGGAAGAGGATAAGAGCATGACCGGAAAGCCGGAAGCAAAGGAGGAAGCGCAGCAGCCACAGCAGGAAACGCCGGGGAACGAGGTACGTCCGGAAGAAACGGAAAACGAAGCGGAAAAGCTCATGCCCGAACCCGATCCGGTCAGATACAGGAAAGAGCTTAAAGAGGTGTCTTATGATGTGTTGTTTGATAAGGAAACGAAAACCTATGTGCCGATTTCGGCGATCCGCAAATACGCATACGAGAATGGGATCAACTTGATAGACCGATATAAGCACGGGTACGCAGTCAGGAACGAGGATCTTAGGGAGTGCCTGGCAAATCCCGAATACCGGACGGTTAGGCAGATAAACAAGGCCATGAGGGAGAGGGGATATACGATCGAAAGGGACGAGGCCGGAAACTATACTTACATTAAGGGGGAAAGTTCTTTCTTCATGGAACGCCGGGATTTGCTTGCCTTTACCGGGTACGCCAAAGATACCGGAGGCCGGGAAAGGGAGAGGGGGCGTACCGGAACGCAGACAAGGCCGTCGGGTTTATCGGTGGTAAGGCCAAACAAAAGTTGATAAACGAGATCCTGGGGGATAGTTTCAGGACGGAAAGGATGCTTGTAGGCAACGTGAAAAAGGCCGTCAGTCTTATACAGAACCCGGCTAACATAAAAATGATGCTGATAAAACAGATCGGCAGTTTTTTAAACCCGTTTAAAGAGTTATGATATGATGATGTATATTATTATAGGGATCGCCTGCCTGGTGGGGATCATCGTTGTTGTGCTGTTGCTTCCAAATTCCGGCAGACAGCAGCAAAAGGGACAGAAATACCGTTTTGAGCTGTCGGCCGGGGGAGGGAGGAAAATAACCTTTGCCGATCCGTTCGATAATTTCCTGGTCTATGGTGGGGCGAACTCCGGAAAGACCAAAAGCATAGGAAAGCCCTTGTTAAGCCAGTATATACAGGCGGGTTTGCCGGATTTGTCTATAATTACAAGGATTTCGACCTGGCAAGGACGGCCGTACACCTGGTAAAAAAACATAATTACCCTTATGGGTGCTTCCAGATCAGTTTCACGGATATGGAACGGACGCACCGGACAAATCCGATACGCCCTTCCGTGGTGAAGAATGAAACCTTGTTCTTGCAGCTAATGGATGATATGCTGACCGCCTACCAGGGAAAGGACGGCAAACGGGACGAGTGGTTTAACGGGGCGTTGGGGATATTAAGGGGCGTTTCGATCCGGTTTTATAACGACTATCCGCAGTTTTGCACGATACCCCATATCGTTAATTTCATTTGTTCGGCCGGAACTGTCCGGATAACGTCGTTCCTGGAGGGCAAGCACCAGAGCCGGGTACTGGCCGGGGCGTTTCTGGACGCAAAGGACAGCCCCAAGACGCAAAGCAGCTATCTAAGCAGCCTTACCAACAGTCTAAGCACGCTCGCCAACGAAAAAAAGGTGTGTTATGTCCTTTCCGGAAATGATTTCGACTTTAACCTGATAGATCCGGAATGTCCGAAATTGGTTGTCGTATCGAACGCCTATCAGATCGAAAACCTGATTTCCCCGGTTATATCGCTCATGCTTTCCATTTCGTCCCGGCGTTTCACGCTGGCGAACAAAGTGCCGTTCTTCTACTTCCTGGATGAAGCGACCACGTTCCGGATCGCCGATTTCGAGAAACTGCCGTCCGTTCTAAGGGAATACCTTTGCAGTTTCGTTTTTCTTACGCAGTCGGCGGCGAAGATCGAGAAGATATACGGGAAATATGACCGCAGTTCGATAGAAGCCAATTTCGGGAACCAGTTCTTTGGCCGGACAAAGGACATAGAGGCCTTGAAAAGCTATCCGCTTGTTTTCGGGAAAGAGGAAAGGCAGAGGGTCTCAAAGACCACCGGAAGCGGCCGGGGAGGGGAGAACCGCAGCCGTACCGTTTCCACGCAGAAAGAGGAAATATACGACACGAATTTCTTTACCAGCCTGAAATCGGGCGAGTTCGTGGGAAGTGCGGCGCATTCCAACATGAGGGACTTTCATTTGAGGTTTGAAATGTACGGGGACAAGGAAGATCCGCTTCCAATCGTGCATCCCGTACTGGCCTCGGACATAGAGGAAAATTACCAGCAGATCATAAAGGATATACAGGGCATTGAATAACAGGGAAAGTGTGGCTATGTTCTACAAAGTGTGGGGACAACTCCACACTTTTTTGTGGAATATAAAAAAGGGGTAAAATTATAAAAGTTTGATAATTAGTGTATTTATTAAAACAGTAGTGTATTATGTCAAATTGGAATGGATCTTGTACAATATAATTGTATAAATACACTCCAGTTTTGAAACTCCAGTGCAATAGCAAAGGTTGTTTTTAGATTGGCCGGATAAGAATTTATTTACTTAAATACTTAAAAATAAACTCCTTATGAAAACGCCTTTGTTTATCTTGCTCCAGGCTACTGGAGGTATTAGAAATGAAGTAAACACATTCCTTAGTGATTATGCCGTTCCGGTGATCGCCATGCTCCTGATCGTGGGAGTGGGGATCGGTGTGGTGATGAATTATGATAAGATTATAGACCGGGACGGACAGGGAACAAGAAAAGAGGGTATTGTAAACTTACTCTGGGTGGTTGGTTACATCATCATCGGGCTTGCGATCATCGCCGCCGTTATCGCACTTATCAATAGCAAACTTAAAATGTCCCTCTAATGGACTTCCAGGTTAGAAAGGGGCTGGAAACACCCCTGAAAGTGCATGGAATGAGAACGAAGTTTTTTTGCATCTATTGTATTATCCTGGCTGTGATTGTTCTTTTTGTCGTGGGCTTCCTGACAAGTGCCATGAGTGGGGAGGGATCTTTTTTGGCCTTTATCGTTTCGCTGGTGGCCGGGGCGTTCGCCTCTGTGGTCTTGCGGATCGTCTTTATCAACCTTTCCATGCAGCGCAAGTTCGGCAAGTTCAAAAGACAGGTATTTGTCATATCGAATAAGGATCTGTTAAACAGCCTGTAAACACTCTTTTTATGAAAATATCGGCAGCGCAAGCGTACTGTATCTTGGATACGGTAGGATCTTCCATACTTACCAAATCCGGCGAAATATCCGTTTCCTACCTGTTGGAATTGCCGGAGGCCTATTCGCTGGATCGCTCGGATCTGGAGGAAAGGCATAACGAGTTATTCCGGGCTTTCCAGTATGTCCGAACCGGGTTTATACATAAGCAGGACGTGTTTTTACGCAGGAAATTCAAGCCGGAATATGTGATCGAGGGGGAGGGCTATATACAGACGGCCGAAAGGAAGTATTTCGACGGACGGGAATACCTGCATCACTTCTGCATATTGTCCTTTACGCTTTCGGGACTGCAAAGCCTTGAAAAAGCGTACCAGGCCAACCCGTTGGCGTATAGCGAGAAACTGGCAAAGGCAGACCGGGACAGGCTGGCCGAGTTTCTGGAATCGGTGGAGAGTGCGGTTTCCATTATCCGGAATATCCGTAGCACGCAGATCCGGCCGTTGAACGTGGCCGAGGTGAAACAGCACCTTTTCCGGTACGTGAACGGTTTCCATGACGACGAGGGACTAAGGGATATACAGTGTTCCGATATGATAAGGATCGGGCAGAAGAAAGGGATATTCTTTGCCGTTTGTGATGAAAGGTATCTGCCGACAGGATGAAAGTATATGTTACGGACAGCACTTGCAGGAGCAAACAGCCAGCTTTATATGTCAATGCTGGAAAGGATCGGCGTTCATGTGCCTGTTCCCATGTGGTAAACCAGATATGGAAATTCGCCGGGGGAAGCTACCGGGAGGAACTGGCCGAGAGGGTGAAGCTGTTCGGCCGTTACCGGGAGTTTGACAAGGCCATAAAAAGCCGTTATGACGGCCTGGCCTCGTATGAGCAGGAGATCATCAACGAGGAAAACGTGCTTTGCAAAACGCACCTGAACGTGTTGCTGTTGGAGGACGACGAAACGATCCTGAACCGACAGACGGAACAGGTAAAAATGATTTTCACGAACGCCGGGTTTAAATATTACATTCCAAGTTACGAGGGGCTTTATAATATCTTCATCGGCTCGATCATCGGCCGGGAAAACAACCTGAATCCGGATTACCTGTTTCTTTCGGATCTGCATTCGTCGCTCTGCATGGGGATCAATTACTCTACGTTCCGCAGCGACAAGGAGGGGATCTTGTTTAACGAACGGCTGTATCAAACACCGATCCGAAAGGACGTTTGGGACGCAGATAAGAAACGCATTCCGGCACGTAACATGATTATCGTCGCATCGACGGGTGGGGGAAAGTCGGTTACGTCGTTGAACATCATCCAGCAGAACATCGAGCAGAATTATAAACAGATCGTCGTCGAGTTCGGAAAGAGCTTTTACCAGCTTTCGCAGTTGTACCCGGACAGGTCGCTGCATATTGATTATGACGGCAGCAGCCCGTTGGGGATCAATCCGTTCTATACGGCCGGGAAGCAGCCGGACAACGAGAAGATAAAGACGCTTGTAAACCTGGTGCTTAAATTCTGGCGGTCTAAGGCGATCATGGAGGACACGAAACAAGTTGTTTCGCTGACAAAGATTATTTGCCGTTATTACGAGGATATTCCCGACGGCCATTGTTTCCCGGACTTTTACAGGTACGTCCAAAGAGAGGGGAAAAAACTATATGAGTGTTTGAATATCCTGCCGGAATACTTCGATATAGACAGCTTCCTGCACGTGTGTTCGGAATTTATGCCAGGGGGATTTTATGAGAACGTGTGCAAGCCGTCCCCACTGGAGAACGATATGCAGAACCGGGATTTTATCGTCTTTGAGCTGACGAAGATAAAGAAAGATCCGTTCCTGATTTCCGTCATTATGACAATCCTTTTCGATACGATAGAGAACAAGATCCTTTCGGATCGTTCCGTCAGGGGGATGCTGATCTTTGACGAGTACGCAGAAAGCCAGTCTATAAAGGACACCTTTTCAGGTGCGGACATACATTCGACGGTGGCGTTCTGTTACCAGAAACTCCGCAAGGAAAACGGTGCGGTGGGTACGATCGTCCAGTCATTGGCGCAGCTTCCCGATAACGAGTACACGAAAGGCATTATCGCCAATACGCAACTCTTATACGTGCTTCCGGCCAACGAGATCGTTTACGACCAGACGGTAGAGGCGTTCCATATCAAGAACCGGAGCCACGTAAACCTGATGAAGTCGATCCGTAACGACTTTTCAGGGGTACGGCCGTATTCGGAGATATTCATCCGGTTTATGGATAGTTACGCAACGGTGGTACGCCTGGAGCTTTCACCGGAAAAATTGCTTGCGTTCCAGACCGACGGCGAGAAATGGAACAAATTGCAGGAGATTTACAAGGAGGCCGGAAACATGGAAACGGCCATAGAGAAGTATAAACAATTAAAACAGAAAAGTTATGAAACGGAAATGTCTATGTAGTTTGCTTGTGATGATGTGCTGTTACTGTACGGCGTTCGGCCAGTGGGTGGTGTCCGATCCGGCCTTGACGCAGCTATCGCAGATAACCTGGGCGAAAGAACTTAAACAGGCATACGAACAGTTTCAAGTGCTGGGGGAATCCAGGGACATACTGACTAAGAGCCTGGATCTGTACCGGCAGGTGAACGGGGTTATCAAAAACTCTAAAATGGTGTTGCAGGTGCTTTCCATGCAGGGGGAAATGTTGGAACTGGCGGCGAAAGAGTGCACCCGGTCGGACGTGTTTACCGGACAGGAGGCATACGGGGAATATACGAACGTGCTGAACAAGATCATGGAGAAAGCGTGCTTTCCTTTGACCTGATCCGGACGATCATATCGCCCTCGGTGAGCATGACCGACGGGGAAAGGATAAAAATTATCGTGGATCTGGATAACAAGCTGAAAGAGAACCGGGACAAGATGCTCGACGAGAGAGCGAGGTTTAATACGGTCAATGACGCTATAAAACGGATTGCAGCCCTGAAATCAACAGCCAAGAAGTGAGCCTATGGAAGTGATCGACAATGTGATTAGCGCATACGAGGCCGTCAAGATGAACGGCGTCAGCCAGGGGATCATCGCCCTTTGTTCCTTTATCGCCGTTATCATCGTGATACAAAAGTTCGTGACGGCCTGGAAAGAGGCCTTTAGCGAGGGGGACAAACCCGTCGATATGAAACAGTTCTTCAAACTGTTCTATATCTATATTTATGTGTTCGCCATTATCATGGTCGCACCGTTCGCCTTTACGATCGTGGAAACGGCACTTGGGAATATTCAGAACGAATTGATAAGCCGTTATCAGGAGGACGTGGATCTAAGCATTGACGAGGCGATCGTAACCTTTACAAAGGACTATATCGAGGACGTACAAAGGCGGCATAACTGGGTAGGGCAGCAGATTCAGGAGGTTATCATGCTGCCGTTCAATATTGCGGCTTATACGATACTCCTGTACGCAACGAAATATATATTTTTCTTCTTTGCCGCCGCCAGGTATCTGTATCTTATACTCCTGGAGATCGTCACGCCGATAGCCGTAATACTCTACATGGACGAGAAAACGAGGCATTATACGCACGCATACCTGAAAAACCTGTTTGTCTGTTACATGACGATCCCGGCGTTCCTGATAGCCAACGCCCTGGGGTCTATCATTGCGGAGAATATCATGCACATGTGCGGACAGAACAAATATACCATGCTGGGACTTCTTTTCGCTTTCGTGTTCAAACTTTTCCTGTTTGCCAAAAGCGTGAAATTTTGTCGTGAACTGTTTTAAATCCTGATCTTATGAATAAAGACGATATACTGAAAGATTTTGATACGCTGGCCGAGGCCAAGCGCAAGGGGGCGGTAAACTTAAAATTGTGTCTGGGCTTTGCCTGGTGGTGGTTGTCCTGGTGCTGGCCTGGGGACTGGTGGTGAATTTTACGGCACTGGATAAGGTGGTTGTGGTGGAGCGATCCGGCGAGTACCTGAAAACGCACGCCGAGGATAGCGAGGCCCTGTTTCTTGCCCTGGTGAAAAAGACGTGCGCCGAGGCGACCGGGTACGCTAACAGCTTCGATCGCCTGAACCTGAAAAAAAAACAGGCGCACGCCGCCTTTTATGTCAATAAGAACGATCTGAACGCCGTGTTCTCAAAGTATTATAATGATAAGGCCTATTTTGATGCGGTGCAGAATGGGGCAGTCTATAAGTGCGAGATAGACAGTATCCAGACGATCGCCGGGGACAATGAGCCGTACAAGGTGGCTTTCACTTCCACCCTGACGATTTACGGCGTTTCGGGCAGAAGCTAAGATTTCTTATCAGGACGAAAGGGAGATCGTGGGAACCACGCCGCAGTTTCCGGAGAACGTGACGGGATTTTTCTTTAACCAGTTCATACAGCAGATCGTCCGGATAGAACAAGAACCTGAAAAGAAGTAACGCTATGGATAAGGTCACGAAAACAAAAATAATCCTGTTCGCATCCCTGGGGATCTTCGTGCTGGTGGTGCTGGCCGTTATGCTGGCACTGACCGGGAAAGGGGATAACCGGGAAGAGGACGGGAGCGTGAACACTTCGCTTAGGGCGCAGCAGCAAAGCGATTTTACCCTGGACGATATGATGAATACGGACGGACGGCCGGAGTACGAGAATTTTACCGATGAAGTGTACCGGGAACGTTCGGGAGCTATGTACGGGAAGATCCGGAAGTGATAGCCTTGCAGGAACAGTTAAGGCAGAACCAGAGAGCCGACAGTATGAAAGCGGCCGCAGCCATGAAACGGAGAACGGCGAAAGCCCGGCCGAAAAAGGAAACGCCGAAGAAGGAAGAGCCTGAAAGGACAGTAGGACGTTTCTTTTCGGGGGAAGAACCGGAGAACAAGGGGAATACGATAGAGGCCATTGTGTCGGGCGACCAGAAGATCACGGACGGGAGCGTGATAAAACTTGTCACGCTCCAGGAAATGCAACTACCCGGCGGCATGGTGATTAACAAGGGGACGGCCGTTTTCGGGGTGGTGAAGCTCGCACAGGACAGGATCAATGTAACGGTTGAATCCGTCCGGATCGGGAACAGCATCTATGAAATGCAAAAGACCGTGTACGACAGGGACGGACTGCCCGGTATATATGTACCATTGAACATCAAGGCGGAAGCGACAAAGGAGGCGGCCGACGAGGTGGTTAGCGATATGAATGTTACCTCTTACGGGACGGACGTTCTAAGTACGGGGGTTAATGCGGTGAGCAATGCGGCAAAGAGCGTGTTCCGGAAGAAGAACAACCAGGTCATTGTCACCGTTAAGTCGAACTATAAACTATATCTGAAATGAAAGCTATTTGTTCTTTTATCCTGGCGTTGGCCGTTTCCTCGGCCGGGGCGCAGATCCGCCCGGTGGAAAGCCTGCCTATCGCAGTGAATTATTCCAAGACGATACATCTTGTATTCCCTTCGGCCGTGAAGTATAACCAGGCCGTTACGGACTTCGTGGCCGTAGATAACCCGGAGAGCGTGCCTAATATCTTGCGCATAAAGGCCAACCGGAAAAGTTTCAGCAAGCAGACGACCGTCAGCGTGGCGACCGAGGGAGGTTTTTTCTATTCGTTTAACGTGACCTATGCCGACAGCCTGGAGCATACGAACTATTTCCTGCCCGATATGTCGAGCATACGGCCGGACACTATCTATCTGAATGAGGTGTCGCAAACGCACCTGATCGCACCGGAAAAGGTGATTTATATAGATTACGGCGATACCTGCATACAGGTAAGCAAGGCCGAGAATACCGAGAATATCGTGCGAATGATCGCAGCCACGGGAAAGGTGGAGGAATTTCCCAGGCAGACAAACGTGTCGCTGGCGACCGAAGGGGGGAAGTTCTACACGTTCAACGTGGATTATCGGCAGCAGCCGGAGGCGTTCGTCTATGAGATAGGGGAGAAACGGCCGGAGAAAAAGGCGAACGTGATCCTGACCGACAACATTATCCCGGCCGGGGAAAGGGATCAGGTCATGAGCCGGGTGTATAACGCAAAAAGGGGGATATTCAACAAGGGGATCGTTCGCAACAAGATCGTTTTCTCCGTGAACAACCTGCATATATATGATAACTTGCTCCTGTTTACCTTTGAGATCGAGAACAAAAGCAAACTGCCTTATGATATAGATTATATCCGGTATTACATCATCGACAAGAAAACGGCCAAGCTGACCGCATCCCAGGAAGTGGATCAGCAGGCTTTGTTCTCGGAGAATTATTCGCCCAGGATAGAGGGGAACGGCCGGATGAAATACGTGATCGCTTTCGATAAGTTCACCATTCCGGACGAGAAAGTTTTCCGTATCGAGATCAACGAGAAGAACGGAGGCCGTCACGTTCTTTTCGATCTGGAGAACAGCGACATCGTGAATGTGGAGGATATTTAGCCTTGCGATCCTTGCGCTGATCCCTGTCGGCCGGGTAGTGGCGCAGGACAAACGTTCGCTGATCGTGGAGGTGTTGCAGACCGCAGGGGATTACGGGGACATCGCCCCGGTGTGGGGGATCGTCCAAAAGGACGGGGATATTTACCGTTTCGTCCCCTCTGTCGCACCCCTGAAAGAGAAATACCGGATCTCCGACCGTTACGGCTACCGGACGCATCCGATAAGCGGTGAAAAGCAGTTTCACGCAGGCCTGGATATGGCGGCGGTGTATGCGGCTACCGTACACGCCGCAGCCAGTGGGACGGTGACGTTCGCAGGTGAAACGCCCGGATATGGGAAAACGGTAGTCGTTACGCACCGTTTCGGATTTCAGACCAGATACGCACACCTGACACTCATTTACACCCGGAAAGGTGCGGAGGTGGAAAAGGGGGACGTGATCGGGTTCGTGGGAAGCACCGGGATAAGTACCGGGAATCATTTGCATTATGAGGTGATAAAAAACCAAAAGAGAATAAACCCTTTAAATTTCATTTATGGAACTAAGTAATGAATTGAAAGTAGAAAGGATCAGGCTAAGCCTGACGGCGAAAAGCGTCGCCGAGGAAATGGGGATCAGCCGCCAGCAGCTTTGCAACATCGAGCAGTCGGAAACCGCCCCCGTGGTGGTGAAATACATCGCTTTTTTAAGGAGCAAAGGGGTGGATCTAAACGCCCTGTTTGACCGTATTATCGTGAACAAATAAAATAAATCGTATGAAAAAATTAGTTACCGCCTTGTGCGCTTTGGTCTTTTTGTCGTCTTGCGACGACGAACTGAAACTTGTCAGCCGGGATTTTTCCGTGACGCTGAAAAGTATAGACGTGGGTACGGCCGTAGTGGGGAAGCCCGTTAATTGCACCCTTACGATCTCGGATCTCGATCCGGACAACGGGGATCAGATATTGACACGCTTTGAGGTCAGGGACGGGGACGGCGTTATCCTGGTGGATAACAACGAATACAGCCCCGGAGAAACGTTTGAATATGATTTCAAGGCAAACAATCGGCTGGATTTCGATTTTATCCCGGCAACCGAGGGAGAGGCGTATATCGTCATGGGGGTAGCCAGCGAACTGGTGACACGATCCGACAGCATCAAGCTGAAAGTTTCCAGCCCGGAGATAAACATACGCTTCCGAAACGTGCCGGATCTTATGCTGGTATCGGAGGAAGCGGAATTTTATTTGCAGCTTGATACGGAACTTTACGGGGTGAAAGCGTCGGCCAGGTTCGTAAAGGGAAGCGGCCGGGTATATATTTCCGGGTATGATGCGACAAGGGGCGAGGGCGTGGCACTGGAAAAAAACAACCTGGTGACGTTCCGGCCGGATGCGACCGGACAGGCGGTGATCGAGTTTACCGTTTCAAGCCGTTACGGTCTGCCAGTGAAAGAGAATGTAACGATACAAGTAAATCAATGAGGTTATGAGAAAAATTGCCGTATTATCGCTCTTTTTGTGCCTGGTGGCCGTGTGCAGGGCACAATATATCGGAAGCCAGTATATGAACGTGAAGCTGGGCTATATCGTGGATGAAAGTCAGGTGCAGGGGACGTTCGGTTTTGGAAAGGTGTACAAGGCTTTCAAGGTGGGGGCAAACCTTAATTACCGGAATCTAAACCGGGATCTGGTAAAGGCAAACACCGTGACGGTCGGCCCGGAGTTGGCCTATTACGCCCTGAAAGGACGGAAATTCTCGCTCCTGGGGATCGCAGCCGGGACGATCGGCTACCAGAAAGCCAAGGCGAAAAGCGATCTTGTGTACCTGGCGAAAAGCAAGGCTTTCGTGTATGGATACGAGGTCGGGATAAGGCCGGAAATGTTGCTAAGCCCGAAAGTGGCTCTTTTTGCCGAATACAGGTTTGAAATGTTGTTTAACTCCATTCTCCGGAATAACAACCATGTCGGCCTGGGGTGCGTGATCTATTTATAAACTTAAATAATTGAAGGTATGAGAAAGTATTTGTATTTGTCGGCCGTATGCGTGTGCATGGCATTGTGTTTCGTCGGTTGCAGCAAGGACGACGACGAACCGGGAGGAAAAGGGGCGATGTATGAGGTAACGATCGAGCAGTCGGGAGATTTCCGCAGCTTCATTAAGTCGGTCGTGGTAGTCGCCAACGGTACGCGGTTGAAAGACGGGGCGACGGGGGAAAGCCTCGCAAGCCCGTTGATTCTAAGCGATGAAGAACTGGCCGTCGAAAAGGTGACGTTAACCACGACGGGAAAGGCGATCGAGTTCGCCGTTTCCGGTAGTGTCGTGGACGGGGAGGACGGTGTCGTGAACGAGCCGATGCAGTGGGTTGTGACCGTTTACAAGAACGGAAAGGAGATCGAGAAAAAGAGCCTTTCTTTCCGGGACGGGAAGGAGATCGGTATGGATGATCTTAATCTGTATTATAATTGACGTGACGACCTGAATGTCCCCCGGATGAATGTTCGGGGGATTTTTTTCTTTTGGGCGTTCCCGTGGGACGGTCGGGCTTTACGTTTCAAGTCCTCGCCTAAAGGCTGTGGGCTTTACTCTGCAATCCCTAACGCATGGCTGAAAACTCCTCTTGCCGGTGGTGTTCTTCTTCATACAGCCTCATGCGTTCTTGTAATGCTTCTTTTAAATTGTCGCTTTTTTTCAGTCCGAGTTTGGCACGTATGTTCGCTCGTTGGCTGGTTATGTTTCCGCTACTCCGATGTAATAATTCGCATATTTGGCTGACGGTCTTGTCTTGCAGTATTAAACGGCAGATGTTTAATTCGGACGGGGATAAATTGGGATATATTCTCCTGATTGTATCAAGTTTACTTTTTTCCTTTTTCTGGTATGCGGCAAGGGCTGTAAAAAGATTTTCTTTGGATTGTTCCCCTATTATGTTTAACAGGGAGCTTGTCTTTTCTTCCGGGTTATTCTCGCTTAACAACTCGGCGAACGCGAATAGTTCTTCCTTTTTCATTTGGAGACGTTTCAAAAGCATTTCCTCTTCCTCTTTTAGCAAGTTGCTACTTTTTAGCAAGCTGCTGATATTACTGTGTAAGGATCTTCCTAATAAGGGGATCATGGTGTATATGATGATGATCAAAGGCAGATAACTGTATAGGAACGGTTCGTCGGTGATAAGTGTGCAGATTGTATAGGAAGCTATGGTAAGGGAGGACAATAGGATGGAGATATTACTCATATAGGCACAGATGGAAAGCATGGTAAATAAGAGAGAGATAGTAATGTTACTCATTATCAATGCTCTTTGATAACTATATTCATATCCGCTACATATTGAGCAATAAATTATTTCGATAAAAATCTCGATATGTATGGCTATCAGTATAATGGAAAAGGTCGTGGTCAGATTTACTCTCTTTTTAAAATAAGCGAGAGTGCACATAATGATAAACAGGAATAATACGCTGTTAATATAATAAAACTGTTCATTGGGAAATGGAACTGAATATATGTATATGGGTGCGCATAAGACCAGCATGAGCAGGGATAGATGAAAGACTCGTTTTTGTTGATACGTTATTATCTATTTCTCTTTCTTTTTTGTTCGTAAGTTTTGAGTTTTTATTTGTAACTTAGAAAGAGGATCGG
>ENA-OQDD01000256-OQDD01000256.1-human-gut-metagenome-genome-assembly--contig:-NODE-256-length-22066-cov-4.645289_pt1 | contig 22066 bp, 32 predicted proteins | sample MGYA00242507_ERZ504598 | MGnify/ENA primary metagenome ERZ504598 (study PRJEB26092, sample SAMD00036318) | human gut metagenome | host: Homo sapiens | study: EMG produced TPA metagenomics assembly of...
CCACCATGGCCAGCGTGATGGGGGCAATGGGGCCAAGGTTGCCAAAACTGTCCAGCAGAGTTTCCCAGAACTCCAGCGTTCCCAGCTGCGCAGCCAAAAGTTCATTGTGCACATCCATCCCTTCCGCCTGCGCTTTCCCATCCGCAGGTTCCTCTATCCGTAGTATATCCATATTGTATGACACAAGCATGAACACAAAGCGACATTTTTTTGCCCTGTGCACAGCCTCCTTGAGATACTACGAAGCTGCCGGTGCTGTTTTACTCCGCAGCCTGCTTTTCTGCGCGGGCCTTCATGCGTTCCAATTGGGCGGTGCGCTGCTTTTCCCACCGGGCAAGAGAAGCATCGTCCGGGATCTGCAGGCAGCGGGCATAGCTCCAGTGCAGGCCGTCGCGGCGGGCCAGCTTGTAGCGCTGGAACACACCCTTGCCTGCGGCATTGCTGCTGCCGGCGCAGTGGGGGCACTGGCTCAGGGTGTACCAGCTGTTGCTGCCCTTTTTCAGCCACACATCGTCCGGAGTCAGTGGTGCGCCGCACTCCGGGCAGCTCATGATGTAAATTTTGGGGTCGGTGCGCCAGGTGTACTGCTCCACATAGCCGCGGAAGACCTCAAAATCCCGGTAGTCGCCGGGGGTGGGGCACAGGCTGGCCCGCAGGGATTCCTCCTCAGTGGGGTAGGCCGCAAGACCGGCCCGCAGGTCCAGCATCCGGCAGACATCGGCGGTGTACAGTGTGTCGGAAAGGGCATCGTGGAACTGCCGCTCCATGGGCAGCCCTAAGCGGGTGACGACGCTTTCCAGCGTCATGCCCTCGCCCTCTTTGCGGGGATGCTCCCGCAGGAACACCTGCTGCAGGTCGTACCAGACGGTGGGCTTTGATTCGTCGATGTTGCACAGGTACAGGTTCTGCTTGAGCACCGGTACGTCATCCATGCCCCACTCGGCAAATTCGGCATCCGGGCCGCACCACTGCATAAAGCGGCGCAGGCCCTGCACGATGGGCTCACCCTTGTCCAGATCGGCCTGCGTCAGGCCGGTGACTTTAGCAATGTGATGCTGCAGCTTACGGAAGATGCGGGGCCGCAGATGGATGGAAAAGGTGTCCAGCACGTTGGCATCCTCGTCGATCTTCACGCACCGATCTCCACGATCTCGCCCCGGAAGGTCTGCTGCACGCCATGGTAATTAAAGGTATACGGCTGGTAGCCGATATTCCATTCCAGATCAAATAAAACCAGATTGCGCGGCATTGTTTTGTGTTCCTCTCGTTACTTTAAAATAAACTTCTCCACAGCCTCGGCCACACCGTCGTGGTCGTTGTCGGCGGCAGTCACATAGTCGGCCACGGCCTTTACCGGCTCTTCGGCATTCTGCATGGCCACGCCCACACCGGCGTAGGCGATCATGGAGCGGTCATTCAGCCATCGCCGCAGGCCATCAGGTTTTCGCGGCCAAGGCCCATGTGCTCCAAAAGGGCGGCAAGGCTGCCGTCCTTGGCCACGCCCAGCGGCACGGCTTCAATAAAGAACGGGCTGGAGGGGTACAGGTCGATGCGACCGTCAAACTGCTTTTTGCCGGCGGCCCACACCTCGTCCCGGCGGGCGGGGTCCAGCGTGATGAGCATTTTGCAGATGGGGTAATCCACATACTTTGCCAGATCGTCCACGCCGGTCATGGGCAGTTTGCAGGTAAAGCACTCGCGCAGTGCCCACTTGTCGTCCGGGTGCTCGGTGACAACGCCCTCTTTATTATAGGTGATAATGGTCACGTTCTGTGCGGCGGCAAAGGCGCACAGCTCGGTACGTACTGGGCCTCCAGCTGTTTCTGGTACAAAGTCTCGCCGGTGCGGCAGTCGATGATCTTGCCGCCGTTGTAAGAAAGGATGCAGCCGCCCTTTTTATCCAGCCCCAGTTCCTTTGCCAGCGGCAGCACGCCCGCGGTGGGACGGCCGGATGCCAGCACGATGGTGACACCCTTTGCAATTGCGGCATCCAGTGCGGCGCGGGTGCGGGGTGTAACTTCCTTCTGGCTGTTGGTCAGGGTGCCATCCAGATCCAGTGCCAGAACTTTGATCTCTGCCATATAAAATCCTCTCAATTTATATAAAGGTAAAAAAGCACTTACTCTCTTATTGTACAATGAAATGACATCATCTTTCAACCCTTGCAGAGACGTTTGTGGAAAAAGTGGTGGCACTTGAGCAGGATTTTACATCCCTTTCCGGCTTTTTACGTTGGCGCGGATGCAGCCGCACCGGTTTTACCAAAGCTTTGCGGCGGCATGGTTTTTCCCCGCAAGGCGGTGCGCTACAATAAAAGCGTTCCCACAAGAAGAAAAACGGGGCCTGAGGCAGGCCCGCAATGTTTGATTGAATGAAAAGAGAGGATCACGTCATGAAAGAAAATAAGATCTCCCGCCGCAGCTTTCTCAAGTTTGGCGCAGCTGCTTCTGCCGCCGGCATGATGCTGCTGCACCCGTTGCCGCAAACGCAGCACAGCCGGATGCGGATGCCGCAGCCGACGAGGAGAACTGCCTGCTGGGCCTGTTCCAGAAACCCAAGTACATCTTCCTGTTCATCGGCGACGGCATGGGCACTGCCCAGATCCAGTCTGCCCGCTTCTACAAGGGCACTGTGGACAACAACGGCGCTGTGACCGAGGCCGACCTGAGCTTCACCAGCTTCCCCACCGTGGGCAGTGTGACTACCTACGACAGCACTTCTTTCTGCCCGGACTCCGCTTCCACCGCAACCTCCATCGCCACTGGCCACAAGACCGAGAGCGGTGTCATCAATATGTGCCCGTGGACCCGCGATGTGCCCTATGAGACCATTGCCGAAAAGCTGCACGCCCAGAAGGGCTACAAGGTGGGTGTCATCTCCTCGGTCAATATCGACCACGCCACTCCCGCCGCCTTCTACGCCCATCAGAAGACCCGCAAGAACTATTACCAGATCGGCGTGGAGCTGGCAAACTCCGGCTTTGAATACTTTGCCGGCGGCGAGTTCCAGAAGGTGAACGGCGACGGCACCGGCCCCAACAACCACGAGGTGGCGGCTCAGGCAGGCTACAATGTCGTCACCACGCAGGCGGGTGCTGCCGCACTGACCGCAGGTGCAGGCAAGACCCTGATCATTGCCGAGAATCTGGCAGACGGCAAGGCCATGAACTACGCCATGGATGCCGCCGCAGGCGAGTGGCAGCTGACCGACTACGTGAAAAAGGGCATCGAGCTGCTGGATAACCCCAAGGGTTTCTTCCTGATGACCGAGAGCGGTAAGATCGACTGGGCCTGCCATGCAAACGATGCCGCTGCTTCCATCCACGATGTGCTGGAGATGAGCAACGCCGTGCAGGCTGCCGTGGAGTTCCAGCAGAAGCACCCCAATGATACCCTGATCCTCGTTACCGCCGACCACGAGACCGGCGGCATGGCCATCGGCTACAAGACCACCAACTACGACACCTTCCTGACGAACCTGACCCACCAGAAGATGTCCTACGCAAAGTTTGATTCCACCTATGTGCAGAACTACATCGCCAACAAGACCCCCTTTGAAGCTGCCATGCAGGATGTGAAGGCAAACTTCGGTCTGACCCTGCCCAGCGACCCGGATGCCGCCAACGCCGGCAAGCTGCTGCTGACCGACTACGAGGTGCAGAACCTGCGCACCGCCTATGAGCGCACCCTGAAGGTCGGCTCTGCCAGCCAGAAGGACATGTCTCAGCAGGACTACGAGCTGTACGGCACCTACATCCCCTTCAGCATGGCCATCTGCCATACCATCAACCACAAGTCCGGCATGGATCATACCACCTACGCCCACACCGGTGCCATGGTGAACATCTACGCCAACGGCGTGGGTGCGGAGAAGTTCGGCGGCGTGTTTGACAACACCGAGATCTTCCACAAGCTGGCCGACCTGACCAAGGTCAAGTAAAGCTTCACCAGACTGATTTTCCACATTTTTCCCGGATAAAATAAAACCTCCCCGTTCTGGAACCGCAGCGACTGCGGCCGGGCAGGGAGGTTTTGCGTTGATTATGCTGTTTGCCTTTGCGGCTCCGCGGGTGAAAAAACAAATCGGGAAAGTCCGCAGACTTTCCGATTTGTAATTTAGAAAATGATTCCGCTGAATATGGCCAGAGCAAAGCGGAGGCCATTCAAAATTTAATTGTTGATCTCCGGGAAGCCCTCCAGCTTGCTGGTGCAGTGGGGGCAGCGCACTGCCTTGATGGAGATCTCGCTCTGGCAGTAGGGGCACACCTTGGTGGTGGGGGCTGCCGGTGCAGCAGGCTCTGCGGCTTCTTGTGCAGGGCGTTGATGGTCTTGATGACCACAAACAGCACAAAGGCCACGATCAGGAAGTTGATGATGGCATTGATGAAGGAACCAATGCCGATCATCACGTCACCCACATGGATGCCGACGTCCGAGAAATCGGCGTTAAAGAACAGGCCGATGGCAGGTTGATGATGTCGTTCACCAGTGAGTTGACGATCGAGGTGAAGGCACCGCCGATCACAACACCGACTGCCATATCCAGCACGTTGCCGCGCATGGCGAAGGCCTTGAATTCTTCAAAAAACTTTTTGATACCCTTGATCTCTTTTTCTGCCATAAGAAAATCCACTCCTTTACTCCCTTTATGCCGCAAGGGAACGTATTTGCGTCTATGATAGCGGATTTTTGGCGTGATTGCAAGGGAAAATGACAGCCTCAGCCCTCTTTTGGCAAAAAATAAAACGGGAAAGCCCGCAGACTTTCCCGTTTTGCAAGGATGAAACAGTTTTTTACTTTTCCGGTGCAGCAAAAGCGATGGGGGTAGCACCTGCAGCGGCATCCACACTCAGCAGGGAGATGGGAGCGACCTCGTAGTGCAGGGTCTCAAAGCTCTGGGTCTGGCCGTCCTCGGTGGTGAACTCCAGAATGTAGTCACGTCGGACTGCTTGTCGGCCTCCACATCGCGGGTGATGACGATGTTCTCACCGTCAGCCAGACCGTTCTCGCCGGCCAGATTGTCGCCCTTCTCGTCGCTGCCTGCATCGTACAGGTACAGCTCGGTGACGGTAGAACCGGTGGTGTTGTACACGGTGTACTCAGCGGTGGTGGGCTCAGCTGCTTCGCTGGCTGCAGCCTCAGAGCTTGCAGCCTCGGAAGAAGCGGCAGCAGAAGAAGCTACAGAAGAGGAAGCGGCGGTGGAGGATGCAGAAGAACCGCAGGCGGTCATGCCAACAGCCAGTGCTGCAGCGGCAGCAACGATCGCAATGTTCTTGAGTTTCATGTGAAATATACTCCTTTGAAATTTCTTCGTATTCAGATCAACCAACAGGGTGTGATGGATGATGAAGACGATTATACGGGAATTTCGACAAAAAATCAAGACGCCTATGTGCATTTTGAACGATGAAACAGGAACTGTTACCGATTTGACATGGAATTGGAACATTTTAACATGAGCTCACATGAAGCAAAGTTTTGTAGGAAAGGCTGCTTGCCGCTTCGTAAAAAGACAGCCCCATGCAGATCTTGGTCTGCACAGAGCTGTCTGGTCGGAAGGTTAAAGAAGACGCAGTGCCCAAATGGCTTTACTTGGCTGGCGGCCGATGTAAGCCAGAATGCCGCCGTCGGCGTACAGGATCTGGCCGTTCACAAAGTCGGAAGCGTGGCTTGCAAGGAACACGCAGGGGCCCACCATGTCGTCCGGCTCACCCCAGCGGCCTGCGGGGGTCTTGGCGGTGATGAACTGGTCGAAGGGGTGGCGGCTGCCGTCCGGCTGCACCTCCCGCAGGGGTGCGGTCTGGGCAGTGGCAATGTAGCCGGGGCCCATGCCGTTGCACTGGATGTTGTACTCGCCGTACTCGGAAGCGATGTTCTTGGTGAGCATCTTCAGTGCACCCTTGGCGGCAGCGTAGGCGGAGACGGTCTCGCGGCCCAGCTCGCTCATCATGGAGCAGATATTGATGATCTTGCCCTCGCGCTTTTCCATCATGTCCGGCAGAACGGCCTTGGAGCAGTTGAAGGCACCGCCTACATGCACGTCGATGACCCGCATGAAGTCGGCGTGGCTCATCTCGATCATGGGCACCCGCTTCATCAGACCGGCGTTGTTTACCAGAATGTCCACAGGGCCGACCTCGGCTTGATCTTTGCAACCATGGCGTTCACAGCGTCCTCATCGGACACGTCGGCCACATAGCCGTGTGCGTCGATGCCGACTGCCTTGTATGCTGCAAGGCCCTTTTCAAGGCTTGCTTCGGAAGAGCAGTTGAAGCAGACGGTTGCACCGCACTGGGCCATGCCTTCGGCGATGGAAAAACCGATGCCGTGGGCACCGCCGGTGATCAGAGCCACCTTGCCCTGCAGGTTGAAAGCGGAAAGATCCATGATTTTCTCCTTCTCAAGTTAAATAACCCTCTCAGTCTGCTTCGCAGCCAGCTCCCCCGAAGGGGGAGCTTTTAGATACGTTGAGGAAAGATGGATAAAAACCTCGCCCTTCGGGAGAGGTGGCATCGCGCAGCAATGACGGAGAGGGTTCAAGTTAAATTTTTAGCAAAAAGCCCCGTACCGGTGGACCCGGTACGGGGCTTGTGTATGGTGCTTTTAGCGCAGGTCAGTGGTAGCGATGTTGTCCATGTCGTCAAACTCCATGTTCTCGCCGCCCATTGCCCAGATAAACGTATAGTTCGAGGTGCCTACGCCGCTGTGAATACTCCAAGAAGGGCTGATGACAGCATCCTCGTTGTGCATCACGATGTGGCGGGTCTGGGTAGGCTCGCCGCACATGTGGAACACCACCTGCCCTCGGGCAGTTCAAAGTAGGTATAAATTTCCATGCGCCGCTCGTGGGTGTGGCTGGGCATCGTGTTCCAGTTGGAACCGGATTCCAGTTCGGTCATACCCATGCTGAGCTGGCAGGTCTTCAGCACATCCGGGTGGATGAACTGATTGATGGTGCGCTTATTGCAGGTCTCGACGCTGCCCAGAGGACGATGGTTTGCATCGGCCATCTTGATCAGGCGGGTCTCGTAAGAGCAATGTGCGGGAGCGGATACCATGTAGAACTTGGCGGGATGCTCCGGGTCGGCGGAAGCAAAGGTGACTTCCTTGGTGCCTTGGTGATGTACAGGCAGTCCTTGTAGCCCAGCTCGTACTTCACGCCGTCGGCCACCACGATACCGGTGGAATCCTTGCCGATGTTGAACATGCCGATCTCGCGGCGCTCCAGAAAGTAGTGGGTGCCGAAGTTTGCCCACACATCGATGCCCTTGTCGATGGACACGGTCTCGTGCACCGGCATGCAGCCCAGCGTGACCATGCGGTCCACATGGCTGTACACAGCAACGACCTCATCGGCCTTGTACAGGCCGGTGATGAGCATTTCGTCCCGCATTTCCTCAGTGGTATAGCGCTTGAAATCCTTCTGGTTGCAGGAGTAGCGGATATCCATTCTGGACTCCTTCCTGCAATTAGCGCTGGATACGGCCGGAACCGTCGCCGCCAGCCAGCTTCTCGACCTCGGACACGGTCATCATGTTGTAGTCGCCCTCGATGGAGTGCTTCAGAGCAGAAGCAGCAACAGCGAACTCAACAGCTTCCTGAGTGGTCTTGCCGTTCAGCAGAGCGTAGATCAGGCCGCCGCCGAAGGAGTCGCCGCCGCCAACGCGGTCGATGATCTTCAGCTCGTACTTCTTGGAGAAGCAGTACTCATTGGAAGCAACATCGTACAGCATTGCGCTCCAGCCGTTCTCGGAAGCGTTGTGGCTCTCACGCAGGGTGATAGCGACCTTCTCGAAGTGGAACTTGTCAGCCAGCTGCTTGGCAACGCTCTTGTAGCCCTCAGCATTCAGCTTGCCGCCGTAGATATCGGTAGCCTCGGCCTCGATGCCGAACACGTCCTTTGCGTCCTCCTCGTTGGAGATGCACACGTCAACATACTGGCACAGATCGGTCATGGCAGCGCGGGCCTGCTCACGGGTCCACAGCTTGCCGCGGTAGTTCAGGTCGCAGCTGATCTTCACGCCGTGAGCCTTAGCAGCCTTGCAGGCCTCGCGGCAGATCTCGACGACATTCTCGCCCAGAGCCGGGGTGATGCCGGTGAAGTGGAACCAGTCCACGCCCTCGAAGATCTTATCCCAATCAAAGTCGGAGGCTGAGCCAGCTGGATGGCACTGTTGGCACGGTCGTAGATGCAGACGGAACCACGCTGAGAAGCACCCTTCTCGTTGTAGTAGATGCCAACGCGATCGCCGCCGCGGGTGATCATGCTGGTGTCAACGCCGTAACGGCGCAGGCTGTTGACAGCGGCCTGACCGATTGCGTGTGCGGGGAGCTTAGTGACGAAGCTGCGTCCAGACCGTAGTTGGCCAGAGAAACAGCAACATTTGCCTCGCCGCCGCCGAAGCTGAACTCCAGGCTGTTAGCCTGAACGAAACGCTCGTAGTTGAACGGCTGCAGACGAACCATCAGTTCGCCAAAAGTAACGACTTTCATTGGTTATTCTCCTTTTATTTACAGGTGTTTATGACCTTCTGCTGCGGGGCATCCCCGGCGCAGCAGGGCTTTCACGGATAGGGGAGCCGGAGCTCAGGCCTGAACCAGGTGGAATGCAAAGCCGCCGATCTCGTCTGCAAAGTAGCAGGCGATGGTCTTGCCGTTCTTCACGTTCTTGCTGTCCAGATCGAACTTCACGCCGCGCTGAGACAGGTGTAGATGGCACGGTCGACGTTGTTGCAGCCGATGGCGATGTGGCCATTGGTGCCGCGGCCGGGCTTCTTCATGATCTCAAACTCCTTGTTGCCCACAAAGATGCTGGAATTGCCGGGAGCGACCTTCATGTTCAGCAGGCTGCCGATGAGGTTTGCCAACTTCATGGCCTCTTCCTCGTTCTCGGTGTTGATGCCAATGTGCATCAGCTTCAGGCCCAGCATGGTGTCAACAGCTTCCTTGCTCTGAGCGGTGATCTTAGCCCAGTCGCCAGCCTTGATCACGTCGCTCTTGCACATCCAGGTGCCGCCCACAGCGAAGATCTGGTCATAGCCCAGATAATCGTTGACGTTCTTTGCATTGACACCGCCGGTGCACATCCAGCGTGCGCTCTTCAGGCAGCGCCGATGTTCTTCAGCATGCCGACACCGCCGTTTGCCTCAGCGGGGAAGAACTTCAGGGCCTCGCAGCCCATGTTCATAGCCTGCTGCATCTCGCCTGCAGAGCAGGTGCCGGGCATCATAATGCCGCCCTTGTCGATGACGTGCTTGCAGACTTCGGGGTCGAAGCCGGGAGCAACGATGAAGGAAGCACCAGCTGCCATTGCACGGTCAGCCTGCTCGGTGGTCAGGACAGTGCCTGCGCCCAGCAGCATCTCGGGCATCTCCTCGTGGATCTTGCGGATGCACTCCTCAGCGCATGCGGTACGGAAGGTGACCTCAGCTGCGGGCAGACCGCCGTCAGCCAGAGCCTTGCACAGGGGCAGGGCTTCATCAACGCTGTTAAAAGCGATAACAGGGATAATGCCGATCTGATAGACCTTTTCTACGATGGGATTCATAAATGCATTTCTCCTTTTTGAATTTGACTTTCTTGGTGCGCGTGGGCTGCCGTTTGGGCATGGTACACCCATCGTGCGTTTGTAATATTAGTATAAACGACGGAAACAAGTTTGGTAATGCTCAACAAGCACAATGTTTTGCATAAGAGCTTGTATACATTGCACAAAAATGACGAATGACCTGAAAAGCAGGGCTGTTTTGACCCTGTTTGCTCAAATACCAAGCCTGCCGAACAGCTCTGCAACGCCGTCGTGGTCGCAGTCGGCTTCGCTCACAATGCTGCCAATGGCCTTGATCTGGGGCATTCCGTTGGCCATAACAGCGGCGATCCCTGCCTTTTCCAGCATGGCGCGGTCGTTCTCGCTGTCGCCCACGGCAAGGGTATTCTCGTGGGGGATGTCCAGCAGGTCGGCCAGAGCCAGCAGGGCACTGCCCTTATCCACACCGGCAGCGGTCACTTCAATGTTATCCGGCGAACCCTGCACCACGGCCACGCCCGGGATAGCCTGAAACTTTGGCAGGGCAGCGGCGGTCTTTTCGGTGCTGTCGAAGAACATGCACAGTTTTTCGATCTCGTGCGCATGGCGGGACATCCAGCTCTCGATGCCGGGAATGACGGTAAAGCGGCCGTCGGTCAGGTTCTGCCGCGCCTCGGAGGAGAGAAAGCGGGCGGTGCGGGAGGTGAGCTTTGCAATGCCCTCCGGAGTCTTGATGGCAAGGCCGTCGCTGAATACGCTCAGCTCGCCATCGTACTGCTGGAACAGGTCAAAAGCTTCCCGTGCCACTTCTGTCGGCATCAGGCGGTGCAGCAGGCAGGCGGGTTCGCTGGTGTGGCGTTGGGCAGCGTTGGCATAGCGGCTGTGCACAGCACCCATGGGGTCATCGCCAAGGTCCCACACGGCGGCACCGTTGGAGGTGATGGCATACCGGATGCCGGGCAGCTTTGCCACAACAGGCGGCAGACTGGCCAGCGGGCGGCCTGTGGCGGGCACCACCACCACGCCATGCTCTACAGCGCGGGCAATGGCTTGACGGGTGGCAAGGGTGACCTCGTTGTTCCGGTTCAGCAGGGTGCCGTCCAGATCCAGCGCGGCAAGGCGGACAAGGGGAAAGCTTTGCAACATAATGGCTCCTTTTATAATAGGTACGCTCAAAAACAGAGCGCAAGTTTACAACACTCTTTTATTTTATCGCACCGGAAAGGTTTGCGCAAGATGGCGTGATGTGGTATAATCATATCTTATCACATTGAAAATATAGGAGAAATACCATGAATCCCAAACAATTGTGGAGCCGGCGCCGTCCGCACCTGTGGTTCCAGCTGTACTGGGTGGTGTATCTGATCTGGTTCTTCTGGCTGGATCTGACCATCAAAGATCCCAAATATATCATCCACGCCCCGCTTGATGATCTGATCCCCTTCAATGAGTGGTTCATCTTTCCGTATTGCAGCTGGTTTGTGCTGCTGGCTGGTGTGACGGCCCTGCTGTGGTGGTGCGACACCCAAAGCTACGATAAGCTCTGCCTGACCATGTTTTCCGGCATGACCTTCTGCCTGATCCTGTACATGCTGCTGCCCAACGGTCTGGATATCCGCCCCACAGTGGATGCGGTGGGCCGCAGCAACATTGCAATGAGCATCATGCAGCTGATCTGGAGGGCGGATGCCTCGGTCAATGTGTGCCCGTCCATCCATTGCCAAAGCTCGGCCTGCATGGCACTGGCGTTCAGCCACAGCAAGCTGGCAAAGGAGCGCCCGGCCCTGAAAATTCTGGCCTGGGTGTGGGCTGCACTGATCTGTGCGTCCACCGTGTTCACCAAGCAGCACTCCATCATTGATGTGGTGTGCGGTCTGGCCGTGGCCTTTGTGTGGGTGCCGGTGGTGTACCGTTCCGCTAAAAAGTAAACGCAGCAAAAGCCCTTCACCCGGAGCTTTTGTGCTGCCATGGGGCCTGTCTTGACAAAACAGAGAAAAATGTTGGCGATTTTTAGTTGCAGCCACACTTGACAGCCGCCCTGTGGTTGGGTAATATGGTCTTGATAACTTCAATACTAGTATATCAATTTTTGCTTTACACCGGAGGTTGAAGGGAGAGAGACCACATGTCATTACTGAGTGCGCGCGAAACGGCATACCAGACGATCCGCAGCCGGATCATCACGATGGAGCTGAAGCCCGGTGATCCGCTGAATGACCGGGAGCTGGCCGAAGAGCTGGGCATCAGCCGCACGCCCATGCGGGAGGCTTTGCTGATGCTCAATCTGGCCCGCATGGTGGACATCAAACCGCAGAGCGGCACCCATGTGGCACCCATCAACCTGAAGTTGATGGAGATGGAGCAGTTTGCCCGCTATACACTGGAAAAAGAGATCCTGAACCGGCTGCGCGGCCATGTGACACCCCGGCAGGAGGAAGAATACCGCAGCAACATTGAGACATACCGTGTGCTGGAAGCGGATATGAGCCAGCCGGACCGCACTGCCCGTATGCTGGAGCTGGATAATGCATTCCACCGCAAATCCTTTGAGTTGTGCGGCATGGAAGCTCACTACGACCACATGCTGGCCAGCCTGCAGCATGTGGAGCGCATCCGCAAGTTCAGCCTGCTGACCGAGGAAAACAAGTCGGTCTGCTCCTCGCACACGGCAATTCTGGAAGCACTGCTGCACGGCAGCGCGGACGACGTGAGCGAAGCGCTGGAAAGCCACCTGAGCCGGTATAAGCAGTCGGTGGCGCAGGCCCGCAGCGTCCACCCGGAATATTTTATTGATGAATGAACTTGAGGGAGAAACCGTTGGAAGAGGGCAGGTTCCTCTTCTTTGCATAAAATATAAAAAAATTGAATTACTTGAATCACGTTATTGACCAAAACAGCGTTTTGCGGTAAAATCGAGGTGCAACAGGCATGGTATCATGCCGGTTCCCGACGCAGTGTGCCGTGGGGCGCGGCTGTGCGATCCCTTTACAGAATAAGGAGGTCTTAAGCAATGAAGGCCAAACGATTGATAGCTCTTGCACTGGCAGCAGTGTTCATGCTCAGCGCGGCAGCAACGCCGGTGTTTGCCGCAGCAGCTCTGCCGCAGGAAAATGCAGCGCTGGAGCAGCAGAATGATATGGTTTCCATCCGGCTCAAAGCCACGGGCGACCTTGTTTATGGCTCCAACTACAAGCTGGAGGTGCAGACCAACCCTGCCGATACCCAGTATATCGGTGTTGTGGTGGGCGTTGGCGGCGAAGCGAATGGCTATGTGACGCTGGTGCTGTCGGATAAGATCCGCACGCTGCTCAAGATGATCCCGCTGCCCAAGAAGATGTCCAAGACACCGGATCAGGCAGAGGAGTTCAATGTGTACAGCTACCTCAAGCAGCTGATCGACGGCAACGATGTCAGCGTGCTGCTGCGGGTGGCCGATGAGGCCGTCTCGGTGATGGATGTACTGCACTTCTATGTGCCTACCATCGATCAGGTGTCCAACGGCCTGCGCCTTGCGCTGAACCTGATCCGCAAGTATCTGCCGGAGGGCGCGTTCAGCCGCATTTATCTGGACGAGCAGCCGGTGGATGCCGGCAACTATGTGGCCGGTGCACTGGCGCTGGAAAGCAGCGATATGAACACCGCAGGCTTTGCCATGTTCAAGATCAAGCCCAAGACAAACGGCGTGCGCATGTACTGGGCACAGCAGGCCGAAAAGCCCATGACCGCCGAAGAGCTGCAGAGCTTCAATGAAGCGGCTGTGCTGGAAGTGGATGGTCAGGTGGTGCCCACCGATAAGATCCGCTACAGCTACAAGAAGTCCGGCTGGGGCAGTGATGCCACCAGCGAGCTGCCCACAGAGCCGGGCACCTATGTGCAGACGGCAGAGATCGGCGGCAATTACTCCTGCAGCAAGATCAGCCGCAACATCACCGTAAAGTGATGTCGTAAAGCAAAAACAAGACCCCGCACCAGAAGGTGCGGGGTCTTGCTGTATCTTATGAGAAAAACGGGATCACATGCGGAAATGGAAGCCCCAGCCGCCGCAGCAGCAGTTGCAAAGCAGGTTCAGCAGGATCATGCTCCAGCACCACTGCATCAGGCCGCCGGGGCTGGTGTAGGTGGCCTGTGTGGTGCGGTAGGTCTGGCCGGGGTTCTGCATCCGGCGCAGGTGCATCTGGTACTCGGTGTTGCCCGGGTCCAGCTGCACGGCACGGCGGGCATCCTGCAGCGCATCGATGCGGTTGCCCAAGCCCTGATTTGCGAGGGAGGAAAGATAATACCACCGGGCATTGCGGCCGGTCATGCCGTCCAGCACGCGGCGGGCCTCCGCATAGCGGCCATTGGCCACAAAGTTGCGGGCGGCCTGCATCTCCGGGCTGTCGGAGCCGGAATAGCTTGCGCCCTGCTGGCCGTAACCCTGCTGGTAGCCGCCAAAGCCAAACCCGAAACCGAACGGGTCAAAGCCATCGAATCCGTCAAAACCGCCGTAACCGTTCTGATAACCCTGCTGCTGGCCGTAACCTTGTTGTTGGTAGCTGCCGTAGGGATTTCCGCCCATCTGGGGGCCGGTCTCGCCCTTGGTAATGGCATCGTAAGCCGCCTGCACTTCCTTGAAGTGCTCCTCGGCGGTAGGATCGTTGGGGTTCAGGTCCGGGTGCCAGCGCTTGCACTTGGCGCGGTATGCTTTTTTGATCTCGTCATCGCTTGCGCCGCGCGAAACGCCCAGCACCTCATAGGGGTCTCTCATGGATATACTTCCTCACGTCTCATTTCGCGCAGCCACAGTGCCGCGCAATGTTTATAGTCTACCGTATTGCCGTGGAAAAATCAAGACAAAGCCGCCATTCAGCCACGGCTGCGGGTCTGCTTGGCTGTTTTGCAGTTGTATTTGAGCCATACGCCGGAGTAAAGGATGTTGCGCAGCAGGTCTGTGTCCTCCACGCAGGGCAGGCGTTCAAAGCTCTGGGCACACTGCGCCAGCAGCAGCTCAAAGATCTCTTTCATCTCTTCCTCATAGCCGGGCTGCTGACTGAGTACTTTCAGCGGATTGTAGGCCCCCTTGCGCTGGTCATGCTCCAGATCGTCATAGGCATCCAGCAGGTAGATGAACTTGCCCAGATGGAAGCCGATGCTGCGCAGCTCCGGCGACCAGTGATCCTGCCGGTAGTCGAACAACTCTGCCATCAGCTCGCCAAAGCAGCCGGACACGGCATCCAGATCTTCGCTCCCGGCAGCTTCATATTCTGCCAGCCTGTCCAGACAGGTGCGGATGGCGCTGCACTGACGGGGCCAGCGGCTTTCGGCAGCCTGCTTACAGCCGGTAAGCAGCTTTTCATATCCAAGGCCCAGCAGGCTGCGGTCGTCCTTCCACTTATCCTCGGCGTTGTAGTAGTGCAAGGCTACGCTCAGATCTGCACAGTAATCGGTGGGGGAGGCCGCCCGCCATTCCACACCGCCCAAGGGGTGGATGGGGCACCGGTCGTGGCCGGAAGAAGCTTCGGTCTCACCCTCGTACAGGCTGCACAGCAGCAGATTCAGGAAGGTGAGGTCATAGCTCAGCGTAAAGCGGCCCCGCAGGCCGTGCAGTGCGTCGATGCGGCGGCACAGCCCGCAGTAGGCGGTGCGGTAGCGCTTTTGTGCTTCGTCCGAAAGCGCAGCCTGATTGGGCACAACATAACCAAACATGGCCGCTCAGCTCTTTTTGATGAACTGGGTGCCGCAGCGCGGGCAGGAGATCTGGATGCGGCCGCGGCCACGGGGCACACGCAGCTTCTGGCGGCACTTGGGGCAGCGGTAGTAGTGGTAGAGCTTGCGGTTGGCCCACTGATCCTTCAGACCGCGGAACTTACGGTCTACGCGGTCCTTCAGGGCATAGTACTGGTAGTTCTCCTCCGTGCGCTTGGAAATGTTGCGGCTGAGCGAGCGGTAGTAGCACAGCACCAGCAGCACCAGACCCAGCCATGTGAACAGGCTGAAGCGGGTGAGCAGCGAGATCAGCAGCAGCACGATGGACGCGATGCTCAAAAACTGGTTCAGGCCATCGGTACCGTAGCGGCCGATCATAAACTGACGGAATTTTTCTCTCATAACTCCTGCATCCTTTGTTTTGGAATCAAAGCGGGCGCGCCCGCCGTTATTTTACAGTTCTTAGGATACCAGTCAACCATGATGAAATTTTGAACAGAGTGCAAATCTATCATGAAGGGACGGAAATTAAGCTTCCCGGCAACGGATGGTCACCACGGCATCGGTATCCAGCGCACCTTCCATGCGGCAGTGCAGCACGGCGCGGCCCGCTTCGCCGGTGGTGGCAAGGTAGGTGCCCGCCATGCCGCCGCGCAGCGGCACCACGCTGGGACCAATGATCTTCAGCGGGCCGTCCACGCTCAGCTGAACGGCTTCGCCGCAGTAGGGCAGCAGGCTGCCGTTCTGGTCGATGGCGCGCAGGCTGACAGCGGCGCAGTCCCAGGTGGGGCCGTCGGTGAGGATGGGGTTGTGCACGGTGCATTCCAGCCGGACGCTCTGCACCGGTTCCCGCACCACGGTGCGCACGGTGCGGCCATGCCACACGGCTTCAAAACGGTAGGCTGCGCACGGTGTGCCCAGCACGCCGATGTATTTGTAATACATGCGGGCTACCTCGTTCCAGCTCAGCCGCAGCGAAAGCATCCGCGCCTTGGAAAGCGGCGAAAGCTCCATGGCATCCCGGCGCATCTCGTTCAGGATAGCGGCTGTCATCTGGGCGGAGGCCTGGTCCATGCCCTCGTACTTTTCCAACAAAGAACCCACAAAATCGTTGATCTCAATGGGCGGATGCGTCATGGCGGCAAAACGGCCGTGCCGGTCAGGCGTGAACTCGGCAATGTAGTCGTTGCCGCGGTACAGCCGCACGCTTTCGGCGTTGGTGAACACCCAGCAGGCCGTGGGAACGCCGCCGGGCAGGTCGCCCAGTGCCATGCCGGAAGAGACTTCCAGCACGATGTCCGAGGGGGAACGCGGCGTTTTCTGGCTTGCATATACCGCCGCCGAAAGCTTCGGGTTGCGGAACATATCCATCACACCGTGGTAGCAGATGCGGTCGCCGCTGCCAAATTCCCGGTGGGTGTTGTAATCGGCCATGCACCAGCCAAAGCTGCCGGCCACGCCCTGCTGCGCAATGGAATCGTTGATCCCGGCGGCATAGCGCAGAGCCTGCACCAGCCGGTGAGTCTCGTCGTCAAAGGGCTTGGTGGGCAGCTGCTGCCCGCCGAATTCGCTGATGAGGTAGCCCTTGCGGGGATCGGAAGTCACCGCGGCGCGGGCTTCGCAGGCGGCACCGCGCCCACGGTAAGAGTAATCGTTGTAGGCGTAAACATCCTCCAGCAGCTGGCTCTTGCGGTGGTTCCGCGCGCCTGCCGTGGGGCGGGTGGGGTCCAGCCGGTGGATGGCCTCGTTGGTGCGCTTATAAAACGCTTCGTCGTCGGCGCTGCCGTTTACACGGGCACCCCACAAAAAGATGCTGGGGTGGTTGCGGCACTGGCATACCATTTCGCGGCAGTTCTGCAGGGCCTGCGCCTTCCAGCTCTCGTCGCCGATGTACCGCCAGCCGGGCATCTCGGTGAACACCAGCAGGCCCAGCTCATCGCAGGCATCCAGAAACGCCGGGCTCTGGGGGGAATGGCTGGTGCGCACTGCGTTGCAGCCAAGGTCTTTTTTCAGGATCTGAGCATCCAGCCGCTGGATGCTGTCCGGCATGGCATAGCCCTGATAGGCGTAGCTCTGGTGGCGGTTCAGGCCCCGCAGCTCCACGCGCTGACCGTTCAGGTACAGCCCGCCTGCCACGAATTGCACGGTGCGGAAGCCGAAGCGAATGGTCTTTTCGTCCAGCACACGGTCCGGCAGACCGGCAGAGCCGGGACGGATCAGCTGTACGGTGAGGGTGTACAGGGTGGGATGCTCGATGCTCCACGGGTGCACACCGTTCAGCACGCCGGTGATGGGCAGGGAAAGCTCGCCGCTGTAGGCGGCGCGGCTGCCGGAAGGGCTGCAGATCTCGGCCTGCAGTGTGCAGCCTACCGTCTCACCCACGGTGGAGGTATAGATGCGGAAATCGCCCTCGGCCTTTGCCTCGATGAACACATCCCGCAGATAGGCGGGCTCCTTGATGTCCAGACTGACGGCACGGTAGATGCCGCCGTAGGTCAGGTGATCGATCTGCCCGCCAAAGGGCGGAATGTTCAGATCCTCGCGGCTGTCGCAGCGCACAGCCACCACGTTTTTCTGACCCAGATGCAAAGCACTGGTCAGATCTACCGTGAAGGCGGTGTAGCCGCAGGCGTGGTGGAACAGCCGCCGCCCGTTGCAGAACACGGTCGCATCATGGGCAACAGCACCAAAGGTGAGCAGAACAGTGCGGCCTGCCCACTCTCTGGGTGCAAAAAACTCCCGCCGGTAGCCGCACAGGCACTGGTATTCATTTTCGTTGCAGTAATTGTAGGGCAGCACCCGCACAGTGTGGGGAATGCGCACCGGTTCCAGTTCCAGTCCGCACTCCGGCCGCACCAGTGCCGGGTCGAACCGGGGCGTGAACAGCCAGCCTTCGTTCCAATCGTAGTGTTCCATACAAGGGTCTCCATCCTGCTAAAATCACTTTACATCTTATAGTAACACAAACTTATGAACGAAAAAAGAAGCGGAAGGCGCTTTGAAAAAGGTTTTTTGCTGTTTTTGGCACGAAATGGCGTGGACTGCAAAGAAAAGAGGCTCAGAGCAGCTTACGGACTGTTCTGAGCCTTTGGATCAGAAATTGATTTTCCGATCAGCGGATAAAATTAGTCATGGGGCGCTTGGGGTTCTGCGGGTGTTCAAAGCCTGCGGCCCTGCCTGCTTCGATGCAGTGCAGCAGCCATGCCATGTTGCGGCCCAGCTCCTGCATTACAGCGCAGCCCTCGGCATCCTGCAGCACCTGCTCGGCGTTGGAGCCGTGCACCATGGCCCAGTAGGAGCCGTTCACCAGCGGCATGTGGAAGAACTGCGGGTACTTTACCAGCTGGTCCAGCGTGGTGGTGGTGCCTGCACGGCGGGCCGAGCAGCAGATGGCGGCAGGCTTGTAGGCCAGATATCTGCCGCCCGCGTAGGCAAGGCGGTCCATGAAGCTGGTCATGTTGCCGGATGCGGATGCATAGTGCACCGGGCTGCCGAACACGAAGCCATCGGCAGTTTTGGCCTTCTCGATGGCCTCGTTGACCACGCCGCCAAACACGCAGCCGTTGCCTGCGGCACAGCCGCCGCAGCCGATGCAGCCGCCCACGGGTTTGCCGCCGACATGCAGGATCTCGGTGTCCACACCGGCATCATTCAGTTCCTTTGCAATGAGCGAAAGGGCGGTATAGGTGCAGCCTTTTTCGTGCGGGCTGCCGTTGATGAGCAGAACTTTCATGGGAATACTCTCCTTTTATGCCAGAATGCGCCGCAAAAGCCCGGCGCTGCCGGTTTTATTGTAGCACAAACCGCCAGACGGCGCAACGCGCGGCCCTTGACAAGAATATGCAGTTGGGTGATAATAAAGTGATACAAAAAACGTGTTTGCAGCCACATCTTCCGGCTGCAAGGAGGAGGAGAAAGAACATGCGCGTGATCGCAGGAGAAGCCCGGGGCCGCAGTCTGGAGGCCCTGCCGGGGACCGACGTGACCCGGCCCACCCTTTCGCAGGTAAAGGAGGCGATGTTCAGCATCGTCCAGTTCGACCTGCCCGGCGCACGGGTGCTGGACCTGTATGCGGGCAGCGGCCAGCTTGGCATTGAAGCACTGAGCCGCGGCGCGGCGCGCTGCGTGTTTCTGGACGAGAACCGCGAGGCGGTGAACATCATCATGCGTAACTGCAAGGCTTGCGGCGTGTTCGACCGCAGCCGCGTCAATATCGGCGAGGCTGCGCGGTATCTTTCCGCCTGCCGCGAGCAGTTCGACATCGTACTGCTGGACCCGCCCTTCCGCAATGGTACACTGGAAAAGATCCTGCCTGCGGTGGATAAATGCACCGCGCCCGGCGGCATCGTGCTGTGCGAGAGCGAGACCGGCATCGTGCTGCCGGCCGAGGCTGGCGGCCTGACCCTGAAAAAACAGTACAAGTACGGCAGGGTGCTGCTGTGGAAATACACAAAGCCCATGCAGAACACCGACTGCCGAGAACGAACCGAAGGGAGAAGCACTATGAACGTGAACGAACTTTTGGATACCATTGAGGATGCTCTGGAGGAAGGTGCCAATGTGCCCCTTTCCGGCGGCAAAAAGATCGTGGATGTGGAGCAGATCCGGGATTATCTGGACGAGATCCGCGCAAACCTGCCGGCGAGCTGCGGCAGGCCCAGCAGATCGTGAACGACCGCGCTCAGATCGTGGAGACGGCCAACGCACAGGCGCAGGCCATTGTGAAAAAGGCTGAGGAGCGGGCGCGCATTCTGGTGAGTGAAGCGAGATCGTGAAGGCTGCACAGCAGCGCGCCGGGGAAATCACCACTGCAGCCCAGAACGAGGCCCGCACCCTGCGCCAGACCGTGACCGACTATTGCGACAACATGCTCAAGAACACCGAGGAAACAATGGTGGAAAATGCGGCACAGGTAAAGAATGTGCGCGCAAATCTGCGCCAGAACGCCAAGAAAAACGGCTGAAGACAGCCTTTTTCACACACAAATTACACATACGGCAAAAACCAAAAGTTCCTGCGGGCAGAAATGACGGCCGACAGGGACTTTTTTTGTTGCATTTTGCGGCAAAAACGGGAGCACAAACCCTTGCAATCAGGGGCCTGATTTGTTAAAATAAAACTGTGTTATCGGGTAAAAGTGTGCGCTGTGTGCACAGTGCCCGGAACACGGAAAGCTTATGAACTGAGAAAGGAGGCCGCAGCGATGGAACTTGAAACACAAGCAGCCTTTGACCCGGCCTCGTTTGAGCATATCCCCGTTCTGCTGAACGAGTGTCTGGAGGGTCTTGCCATTGATCCGGCCGGCACCTACCTTGACGGCACTGCAGGCGGCGCGGGACATTCCCGCCAGATCGCCTTGCGGCTGGATGCAGAAAAGGGCGGCAGGCTGATCTCGCTGGATCAGGACCCGGACGCGGTGCAGACCGCGCGTGCCCGCCTTGCGGGCCTGCCTGCTACGGTGGTGCAGATCAACTTCCGCTATGCCGGACAAGCTCTGGAAAGCTTGGCATCGACAAGGTCAACGGCGCGCTGCTGGATCTGGCGTTTCCAGCCATCAGCTGGACGATGCGGCCCGCGGCTTTTCCTACCGTGCGGATGCACCGCTGGACATGCGGATGAGCCAGCAGGGCGAAACGGCAGCGGACCTTGTGAACACCGAGAGCCGCGAAGAGCTGGCACGCATTCTGCGGGATTACGGCGAAGAACCTTTCGCATGGCAGATCGCGGGCAGGATCGTGGAGGCAAGGGAGAATTCTCCCATCGAAACGACCCTGCAGCTGGCAGATATTGTGGCCAGCGCCATGCCCCCGGCGGAACGCCGCAAAAACAAGAACCCTTCCCGCCGCACCTTTCAGGCGCTGCGCATTGCAGTGAACCATGAACTGGATGCGCTGGAAGAAGGCTTGGATACCATTTTTGATCACCTTGCGCCGGGCGGCCGGCTGTGCGTGATCACCTTCCACTCGCTGGAGGACCGGCTGGTGAAGAACAAATTCCGCCGCTGGTCCACCGCGTGCACCTGCCCGCCGGAGTTTCCGGTGTGCGTATGCGGCGGCAAAGCCAAAGCGAAGCTGATCACCCGCAAACCCATTGAAGCAAACAGTCAGGAATTGGAAGAGAACCGGCGCAGCGGTCCGCCCACCTGAGAGTTTTGGAAAAATGCTGAACGGCAGAAGTCGTTTTGTGAGGAGGAGAGCAAACCATGGGTCAGGCAGCATATGATTATAACGCGGTACGCCGCAGAAAAGCCCCGCAGACACAGCGCAAGGCAGATCTGCGGGTAGCAAAGGGCGGCAAGCGTCGCTTTCGCCGCTGCAGGCAGCGGTGCACAACGCCATGCATCTGGTAGCAGCAGCACTGCTGGTGGGGTTTGCCATCAGCCTGCTGTGGAGCGAGTCCAAGCTGGTGGAGCTGAACGACCAGATTCAGGACGCAAAGGCTCAGCTGGTCAGTGAGCAGAGCCAGTATACTTACTATAACAGCACCCTGAACAGCAAGACCAACATCACCAGCGTGGAAGAGACGGCCGGCAGGCTGGGCCTGATGAAAATTGATCAGAGCCAGATCACCTACATCCGTTTGGGCGAGAGCGACACGCTGGAGCGCACCCAGTCCGCTGTGCGGCAGTGGACCGACTTTATCTACAACGGTGCCGTGAACATTCTTGGCACTGTAAAGTGAACCAAATATGGGAAAGCGTGCGGCAGCGCACGCTTTTTCGGTTTATACACTGTTTGCAGGGCAGTTCCAAATTTGACAAAGCAGCGGCAGAAGGCAGCAAATGCCCGCTGCCGCCAGGAGCATACCATGTCGAAATTCTTCCGAAAATTCATCAAAAAATAAAAGGCCCTGCCGG
>ENA-OQDD01000257-OQDD01000257.1-human-gut-metagenome-genome-assembly--contig:-NODE-257-length-22038-cov-5.191091_pt1 | contig 22038 bp, 33 predicted proteins | sample MGYA00242507_ERZ504598 | MGnify/ENA primary metagenome ERZ504598 (study PRJEB26092, sample SAMD00036318) | human gut metagenome | host: Homo sapiens | study: EMG produced TPA metagenomics assembly of...
GGCCGTAGATGGCATTAGACTTGGACGCATCCAGACTGAACTTATATACATCAGAAAAGGAATTGTATTCGCCCGTAGATGCGATCACGTTGCCGGCAGTGAATGCGCCGGATACCTTATGTTCACCCTTTTTTACATCCGCGACAAAAGAGCCTGTGATGTTCGGCAGTCCGGCCTTTACTGTGGTGCCCGCTGCGTGGCTACTGCTGGCACCCATCAGCACGCGCTCCGATGCGATCTGCTCCCATGTGCCGCCAAACAGGGCGGCAGGGCTGGTGGGGTCGGTGCTCTGGTAGATGCTGCCCACCGGGTAGGCAGCGGAGCTGGGTGCGGCCAGCAGAGCATCGACATCTTCCTTTGTATAATAGGAAGAAAAATCGGCACCGAAGGTGCGCAGGGCGTTTGCCTTTTCGGCAGCGGTCCATTCCCCGGCGGCTGCGGCGGTGGTCAGAGCCTTCTTCACGCCATAAGGCAGCAGGGCTGCGGTCAGCGGCAGAAGTGCATCCGTCATGCTGTCCAGCTGTTCGCGGGCAGCTGGTGCGATGATCAGGGTTCCGTCGCTGCGCACGTTGATGCCGCAGGCGGGGTCCACCCGCACTGCGCCGGGGGCCGAAGCCGTGGGCACCGTGCTGCTGCGCAGATAGGGCGACAGATCCGGCATGGCGGCAGTATCGGTCAACACGGCCCCGGTGTTGGGGTCCACGCTCAGCACCCGAAGCAGCTGGCCGGAGACCGGAACTGCCGGGCAGGGAAGCGCCCCCACATCCTGTGCCGTCAGTTTTACGATGCCGCTTTTGCCGTTCACGCTCACTACCTGACCGTCGGTAGGCACCAGCTCCTCTGCCCGTGCGGCAGCAGCCTCGGCACGGGCTGCACAGCGGGATGCAGCGGCACTGTCGGCGCTGGTGCGCTGTGCCGCGGTCTGGGCCTGTGCCGCATTGGATGCCGTGCTTGCAGCACTGGCTGCGGCACGCTGTGCGGCGGTGGAAGCGGTACTGGCACTTTCCAGCACACGCGCCACGAACTGCTCATACTGCGAGGGCGGCAGCTCTTCCGCGCCGCCGTCGGTGGGCAGGATGGCGTAGGTGTCGTAGCTGCCGGGCCGGTATAGGCGGCGTAGCGCTGGCATCGATGGCTGCCAGCATCCACTGTCCGCCGGTGCTTCCGGTTAGGCGGCGGTCCACGGTGACGCAGTGCTGCGTGTCCAATGAGACCGGTGCCAGCAGGGTGCCGTCGCTGCGGCGCAGGTAGAGTGCAACGGTGCACCCGGCCCATGCTTCCGGCAGCGTGAAGCACAGCTCGTCCACACCGGCAGCGTTCTGTGCACCGAGGTGCAGGCGGTGCGGCTGGGACAGAAATTCGGTGCCGCCGCACTGCCTTTGAATGATCTTGATGTTCACTTGAAAACCTTCCTTTCTGTTTTTTGTTTGATTGTACAGCCGCTGCCCGGCAGCTGCCAGTGTGGTCTTTTGCTGAACAAATTTCTGTGCTTCGGCATTTTGCCGGGAGGCGCTTTTCATGAGTAATTCGCACAGTTCTTTGTGGGTGAAAAATGGGATGAAAAAGAGGTGGCTTTGTACGGAAAACCAGCGATTTTTGGCCGCTTGCCGCATGGGAAAACGAACCCAAAAGTGCAGTTTCCGGTGCAAAAAGTCCAAAATAAATGTTAAAAATTCGTGAACAAAACACCCCAGAAAACAGGTCGAAAATCGGAAGGAAATAACCGAAAAAACAATATTTTGGAGAAAACAATGTTAAAGTTGCACAAAAAATAACGTCAAAAAACTAACAAAGTATGAGAAGGTGATTTGACAAATGGCCATTGGACTGGTAAAATAAGAGCCGCTCAACGGAACCAACAGACGTTGCAGCGTTTAAAATTTATCTGGATGAAGTAAAAAGCCGTCTTATATACGGCGCGGCGCGGGCAGATGGGGTCCGGGCCGGGAGGGTAACTGCACCCTCCGCAGCGGAGTCCAAATTGTATACGATGCTCGATTTTACCAAAAAGAGGGCATCGTATTTGATTGTGGGGCCAGATGGCTTCTGCCCGCCCCGCAGTCCGGGCGGCCGGGGCATGAAAAACATGTCCGCAGCCGCAGCCAATTTTGAAAAGAGAGGAGTTGTCTCGTATCGCTTCCGTAAAATTGAAGAAAGCATTGTCTGACTGCAAGCATGCAGTCTCTCCCCGTGTGCTGGCGTTTTGTGTCATGGTCGTGTGCCTTGTGGCTACACTCAGTGTGACCGCTGCGAATCTGCGGCTGACCTACGTCACAGACTCCAATGGTGCCCGGCAGGTGATCCTCACCTCCGAGACCGACCCTGCACAGGTTATGAACCTTTCCGGCATCCAGTCCGAAGAGGGCGATCAGGTCTATTACACGGCCTACAGCGGCAATCTTGCCGCCCTGAACATTGAGCGCGCATTCTCCGTCAGCATCACTGCCGACGGTCAGGAGTACCCCGTCAAAATGGTGTTCGGCACCGTGGCGGATGCCTGAAGCGTGCCGGTATCACCCTGGAGGGTGACGACTACACCGAGCCTGCTCTGGACCAGCTGGTGAGCGCAGGTTCCACCATCACGGTGCACCGCGTGGACTACACCGACCGTGTGGAGACGCAGGCCATCCCCTACGATACCGAGTACGTCTACACCAGCCTGTATTTCCGCAACACCGGCCGCGCCACCACGGTGCGCCATGGTGCGGAAGGCCAGCAGACTATCACCACCCGCGACCGCTATGTGGACGGCGAGCTGGAAAACAGCATCGTGGTGGATTCCACCACCACTGTGGAGCCGACCAACCACATCGTAAAGACCTATGGCGCAGGCGCGCCGGTCTCCCCGCTGACCGGCCCGGACGGCACCACCAATGCACCCGCCTCTTACAGCAAGGTGCTCACCGGCAAGGCCACCGGCTACTATTCCAAGACCGGCAAGGGTTCTTCCGGTCTGGGTCTGGGCTACGGCACTGTGGCTGTGGACCCGGATGTGATCCCCTACGGCACCAAGCTGTATATCACCTCCACCGACGGCAAGTTCGTGTACGGCTATGCGGTGGCTACCGATACCGGCATTGCCGTGCAGAAGGGCCAGATCCTTGTGGACCTGTTCTACGAGACCTACGCCGAGAGCGTGATCAATGGAGCCATTCAGGTGAACGTCTACGTGGTGGACTGAGCAGGCTGAAAAGAACCGGGGAAACCGGAACTGAAAATTTTCAACAGAAACAGAGAGCTTCTGTACACCTTCCTTTGGGAGGGTGCGCAGAGGCTCTTTTTTATTGTTAGATTGGCAGGATTCACCATAAAATTTGTAAAAATTTGGCGGGTATGTATATAAGGAAAAAATATCAACGAAAAGATTATGGTAAATTTTACAGTAAAATGCGGCGAAACTCTTGAAAAACAGACCGAAATTCTTTAATATAAAAGGGTAAAAAGCTACAGGTGCGCTTTGTGCATCTGTACGGGGAGGAGCAGTCTATGAAACCGACCGAGGAGAAGATCCAAAGCAATGCATCGGACCTGCCGGTGTATTTGTTCAAACAGGGCAATAACTGTGAAGCATACCGCTACTTTGGCGCACACATGGAAACGCGTGCCGGTGAAGCAGGTGTGGTGTTCCGCGTGTGGGCACCCCATGCTGTAGCCATCAGCGTGGTGGGCGACTTTAACAGCTGGAAGCCGGGCAGCCACCCGATGCGCAAGGTGGATGGCGATTCCGTATGGGAATTGTTCATCCCGGGCATGAAGGAATATGATGTTTATAAATACTGCGTGACCACCCGCGCAGGTGATCTGTCTATAAGGCCGATCCCTATGCGTTCCACGCCGAGACCCGCCCGTCCAACGGCAGCAAGGTCTACGATATCAGTGGTTTTGCGTGGCACGATGATGCATGGCAGGCAGCACAGAAAAAGGCTGATGTGATCAACAGCCCGATGAATATTTACGAGATGCACGCCGGCAGCTGGAAGATGAAGGAGGGCGGCAAGCCCTACAATTATTCCGAGCTGGCAGACGAGCTGATCCCGTATATCACAGAGATGGGCTATACCCATGTGGAACTGCTGCCGGTCATGGAATATCCGTTTGACGGCAGCTGGGGCTATCAGGTCACCGGCTATTTTGCACCCACCAGCCGCTACGGCACCCCCAAGGACCTGATGGCTTTTGTGGATAAGCTCCATGCCGCCGGCATCGGTGTGATCATGGACTGGGTGCCTGCTCACTTCCCGAAGGATCAGTTCGGCCTGTACAACTTTGATGGCGAAGCCTGCTACGAGGACCCGAATCCGAAGCGCGGCGAACATAAGGAGTGGGGCACCATGGTGTTCGACTTCGGCCGCAGCGAGGTGCAGAGCTTCCTGATCTCCAGCGCACTGTATTGGCTGGAGCAGTACCATATCGACGGTCTGCGCGTGGACGCGGTGGCATCCATGCTGTATCTGGACTATAACCGCAAGCAGGGCGAGTGGGAGCCGAACAAGAACGGCGGCAAGGAAAATCTGGAGGCTGTTGCTTTCCTGCGCAAGCTGAACGACACCGTGCTGGGCCGTCACCCCCACAAGTACATGATCGCGGAAGAATCCACTGCATGGCCCATGGTCACAAAGCCTGCTTCGGACGGCGCTTGGCTTCAACTTCAAGTGGAACATGGGCTGGATGAACGATATGCTCAGCTACATGAAGACTGACCCGCTCTTCCGTTCCGGCAACCACAACAAGGTCACCTTCAGCTTCTTCTACGCCTTCAGCGAGAACTTTGTGCTGCCCATCAGCCACGATGAGGTGGTGCACGGCAAGGGCAGCCTGATCAACAAGATGCCCGGCGAGTACGACGCCAAGTTTGCAAACCTGCGCACCTTCTTTGGCTACATGATGGCCCACCCGGGCAAGAAGCTGCTGTTCATGGGTCAGGAGTTCGGCCAGTTCGCCGAGTGGAACGAGACAAAGCCGCTGGACTGGATGCTGCTGGGCTACGATAAGCACACCGAGCTGCAGACCTACGTCAAGACCCTGAACGCCTTCTACAAGGAGCATCCCGCCTTCTGGCAGGTGGATTACAGCTGGGAGGGTTTCCAGTGGATCGTGCCGGATGACTCGCAGCAGAGCGTCATCGCCTTCCTGCGCAAGGACACCTCCGGCAAGCAGATCCTTGTGGTGTGCAACTTCAACCCCGTCCTGCGCGAGGGCTACACGCTGGGCGCACCGGTGGCAGGCTCCTACAAGGAGATCCTGAACAGCGACGATGCAGAGTTCGGCGGTTCCGGCGCAGTCCACAACAAGGCCGTGCGCACCCACAAAAAGCCGATGCACGGGTTTGAGCAGAGCATCACCATCACCCTGCCGCCCATGAGCACCCTGTATTTTGAAGTGCCCGCCAAGCGCACCCGCAAGGCCGCAGCGGACAAGACCGATAAGGCGGGAAAAAAGACCGCAGCCAAAAAGACAAAGACCGTTGCGGAGAAAGCTGCAGCAAAGGTGGTAAAGAAGCCGGGCCGCAAGCCCAAGGCAGAGGCAGAACCCAAGGCGGAAAAAGCACCCGCAAAACGCACCCGCAAACCGAAGGAGCCCAAGGAATGACCCGGCACTTCGGCCGACCCATACCGCACATGTTGACGCTCATTTCCGAACAACGGAAATGTTAATGTTAAAGGGGAGAATAAAGCTATGGCAAAAGAAATTGTGGCAATGATCCTTGCCGGTGGACGTGGCTCGCGCTTGTACGCGCTGACACAGAAAACGGCAAAACCCGCAGTGTCCTTCGGCGGTAAGTACCGCATCGTGGACTTCCCGCTGTCCAACTGCGTGAACTCCAACATCGACACCGTTGGCATCGCGACCCAGTATCAGCCCAGAAGCTGAACGAGTACATCGGCAACGGCCAGCCCTGGGATCTGGATCGTCTGCACGGCGGCGTGCACACCCTGCCGCCCTACGAGCAGGCAAAGGGCACCGACTGGTACAAGGGCACTGCAAACGCCATCTACCAGAACATCGGCTTCATCGACAGCTACGATCCCGAGTATGTGATCATCCTGTCCGGCGACCAGATCTGCAAGCAGGACTATGCCGACTTCCTGCGCTTCCACAAGGAAAAGGGCGCAGAGTTCTCTGTGGCTGTTATGGAAGTGGACTGGAAGGAAGCCTCCCGCTTCGGCCTGATGGTGGCTGACGAGAACGACCGCATCACCGAGTTCCAGGAGAAGCCCCCGGTACCCAAGTCCAATCTGGCTTCCATGGGCATCTACATCTTCAACTGGGATGTGCTGAAGAAGTATCTGGAAGAGGACGAAGCAGACCCCAACTCTAAGAACGATTTTGGCATGAACATCATCCCCGCCCTGCTGCGCGACGGCCGCAAGATGTACGCCTACCGCTTTGCCGGCTACTGGCGTGACGTGGGCACGATCGACAGCCTGTGGGAAGCAACATGGAAGTGCTGGACCCCGAAAACTCCGGCATCGATATCTTCGACGAGAAGTGGAAGATCTACAGCCGCAACCCGGTCCTGCCTCCGCAGAAGATCGGCCCCCGCGCTGTGGTGCAGGATTCTCTCGTCACGGAGGGCTGCAAGATCTACGGCAATGTGCATCACTCTGTGCTGAGCGCAGGCGTTGTTGTGGAAGAGGGCGCTACCGTTGAGGACGCAGTCCTGATGGACGGCGTTGTGGTCAAGGCTGGTGCTGTTGTCAAACGCTGCATCCTGGCGGAGGATGTTGTGGTCGGTGCAGGTGCACGAGTGGGCGGCGATGGCCCCATTGCCCATGTGGGCACCGGCCTGACCGTCGGCGCAGGCGCAACCGTCAAGGAAGGTGCCAAAGTCTTTGAATCCGTCAAGGAGGGTATGGAAGTATGCTGAGCCAGAACACCAATGCGTTGGGTATTATTTTCCCCAACAGTTATGATAATACCGTCCCCGAGCTGGTGACCGAGCGCGCAATGGCTTCGATCCCCTTCGCGGGCCGCTACCGTATGGTGGACTTTGTTCTGTCCAGCATGGCAAACTGCGGTATCTCCAATGTCTCCATCGTGGTGCGCAAGAACTACCACTCCCTGATGGATCATCTGGCACCGGCCGTGAGTGGGATATGGCCCGCCGTCACGGCGGCCTGAACATCGTGCCGCCTTTCGCTGAGAAGGGCGTGCGCATCTATTCCGGCCGTGTGGAAGCTCTGGGCTCCATCATGAACTTCCTGGAGAACCAGAAGGAAAAGTACGTGGTCATGAGCGATGCCAACGTTGCCCTGAACTACGACTTCAACGCCCTGCTGGCCGCTCATCAGGCAAGCGGTGCCGATGTGACCGTCGCTTACCAGAAGACCGAGATCCCCGAGGGCCGCAAGAATGACAACTACACCCTGACCGTTGATGCCGACGGCCGTGTGACCGAGCTGCTGTTCAACGATTACCGCCCGGCGTGCAGAACCTTGACCTGAACATCTATGTTCTGGAGCGCGAGACCCTGCTCAAGCTGGTCCGGGATGCGACCTCCCGCGGCCTGATCTACTTCGAGCGCGATATTCTGGCCCACAATGTCAACATCCTGAACATCCACGCTCTGGAGTACACCGGCTATGTGGCACATGTCTGTGACATGAAGAGCTACTTCGACGAGAACCTCAAGCTGACCGATGACGAAAATCTGGAAAAGCTGTTCCCCAAGAAGAGCCCGGTCTACACCAAGATCCGCGACGACAACCCCACCCGCTATGTGCCGGGCTGCAAGGTGACCGACTCCATTCTGGCCGACGGCTGCGTCATCGAGGGCACGGTGGAGAACTGTGTGCTGTTCCGCGGCGTCAAGGTCAAGAAGGGTGCCGTCGTCAAGAACTGCGTGCTGATGCAGGATACGGTGGTGGAAGCCAATGCCGAGCTGGACTGCGTTGTTACCGATAAGAACGTGAAGATCACTGCCGGCAAGAAGCTGTCCGGCACCGAGAGCTTCCCGGTGTACGTGCAGAAGAAGCACACCGTCTGATTTTACTGAGTTATCCATAGGGGCGGCTTCCTCCCCGGTAGCCCCTCTTGAGAGGGGCGGGGGCATCTGTGTGCCCCCGCCTGCTCTTTTGTAAAAATGGTTCGTGCTGCCTGCAAGGGCGGTGGGGGAGAACGAAAATATCCCACTATATGGAAGGAGCGATCCTATGAGAATCCTGTATGCTGCTTCGGAAGCTGCCCCTTTTGCAAAGTCCGGCGGTCTGGCCGACGTTGCGGGTGCCCTGCCCAAGGCTCTGGTCAAGGACGGCGTGGATGCCCGCGTCATTATGCCCCTGTACGGCGATTTGAAGTTCCGTGATACGCTGGAGTACGTGACCAATTATTCCGTCCCCGTGGGCTGGCGCAGCCAGTACTGCGGCCTGTTCAAGACCGAGCGGAACGGCGTGACCTACTACTTCCTGGACAACGAGTATTACTTCAAGCGCCGCGGCCTGTACGGCTTCTACGATGACGGCGAGCGTTTCGCCTTCTTCTCCCGCGCCGTTTTAGAGACTTTGTTCTACATCGATTTCACCCCCGATATCATCAACTGCAACGACTGGCAGACCGCTCTGGTGCCGGTGTACCTGAACCTGTACTATCGCCATCTGGATAAGTTCAACCGCATCAAGACTATCTTCACCATCCATAATATCGCTTATCAGGGCAAGTACGGCACCGACATTCTGGAGGACACCTGCGGCATCGGCCGCCGCGATCAGCACATCGTAGAGTACGACGGCTGCGCAAACTTCATGAAGGGTGCTTTCGAGACTGCCGATAAGATCACCACTGTCAGCCCCACCTATGCCATGGAGATCCTCGACCCGTGGTTCAGCTATGGTCTGGACGCTCTGCTGCGCGAGAAGCAGTACAAGCTGTGCGGCATCCTGAACGGCATCGATACCGATTCCAACGATCCCGCTACGGATAAGAACATCCCCTTCAACTACGACATCACCAATTTTGAAGAGGGCAAGGCAAAGTGCAAGGAAGCCCTGCAGGATAAGTTCGGCCTGAACAAGGATGGCAGCCCCGTCTTTGCCATGGTCAGCCGCATGGTCGGCATGAAGGGCTTTGATCTGGTGCAGAGCATCGCCGATGGTCTGGTGGATCGCGGCATCGAGCTGGTCGTTCTGGGCAGCGGCGAGAGCCAGTACGAGAACTTCTTCTCCGACCTGTGCGCACGCCATCCGGGCCGCGTTGGCACCTACATCGGCTTTGAGCCGGCCCTGTCGCAGGAGATCTACGCAGGCGCAGATGCCTTCATCATGCCTTCCAAGAGCGAGCCCTGCGGTCTGGCACAGATGGTGGCCTGCCGCTACGGCACGCCTCCCATCGTCCGCGAGACCGGCGGTCTGCGCGACTCCATCCACGACAGCACCATGGGTGAGGGCAACGGCTTTACCTTTGCGGGCTACAATGCCCACGAGCTGTATGTGGCCTGCTGCAACGCACAGAATGCTTACTATGACAAGGAGAACTGGAAGAACCTCGTGCACCACTGCATGGAGTGCGACTTCAGCTGGGATGTCTCCGCCAAGAGCTATGAGGCCTGTACAACGAGACCGCAAACCTCTGGTAATGTCCTGAAAACTGCATAACGGCTGCCGCCCGGTTCCCAAAGAGCCGGGCGGCTTTTTTGCATTCTGCACAACAGATCCATCAAACTTTTGGTATTGATGCGCCCGCAGACGCACAAACTCCATACAGGGCGTACAGTTACGGCATTAGTGTAAACAAACTATGAAATTTTACTAGAAAACAGTGGAAAATTGATTGAAAAAACGATCGGTTTGAATTATACTATCGTTATAAGATTTTTTGCTGATTGCAAATCCTTGGCAAAGAATCCAGAATCTGGCTTTTGCAAAGGCACATCACACAGGGAGGAAACGCAGGTTGAAGGGCTGGTATAAGGCACTGGAGGATCTTGTCTGGCTGACCCAGCTGGGCCTGAATATGCTGCTGCCGCTGGTCATGTGTCTGGGCGGTGCATGGTGGGCGGTGAACAACTGGAGCTGGCCGGAATGGGTGTTCCTGCCGGCCATCCTGCTGGGGCTTGCTGCCGGGGCACAGAACTTCTGGTATTTTGCAAAGGAACACATGGACCGCACCAAAAAGGAAAAACCAAAGCGGGTGGGGTTCAACTCGCATCAGTAAACTTAACAGGAGGTTTCCCTTTATGAAACTGCAGCCGGAATCCAAAAAGGAGCTGACCCGCATTGCCTGCGGCACGGCCATCTGTACCGCCGTCATGTGGGTGATCTTTGCAGCTCTGCACCTGGTTGGCTGGGTGAAATTTGATTACACTGTTGTTCTGGGCAGTCTCATCGGCGCGGCCGTGGCCATCGGCAACTTTGCGGGCATCTGCCTCGTATGCCAGAAGGTCATCGACGAGCAGGATGAGAAACGGCGCAAAGCGACATTGCAGGCTTCCTACAATGTCCGGATGCTTTTGCAGGCGGTGTGGATCATCGTTGCCATCGGGGCACCCTGCTTCCAGCCCTTTGCCGGTGTTCTGCCCCTGCTTTTCCCGCGCGTTACAATTTACTATCTGCAAATAACCGGAAAGTACAAGCCTCTTGCACCGGCCGGGCCTTCGGTGGACGTCTCTGTGGAGGACGACCCCGAACCCGCACCGGAGCCGGAAGCTGAACCCCGTGACGAAGGGGGTGAAACGTAACAAATGGAACTGAACGGCGCAAAGATCCTGTATACCATCCATACCGACATTCCCGTTCTGGGCGATTTCAAGATCACCCAGACCCTGGTCAGTACCTGGATCGTCATGGCGCTGCTTTCGGGTTTTGCCATCTGGCTGGGCAGCAATCTCAAGCTGGAAAATGTCTCAAAGCGGCAGGCCGCAGCTGAGTTCATCGTAGAACGGCTGGACCAGTTCGTGCACGACAACATGGGCTATCACTTTGATAAGTATATCCCGCTCATCGGCGCGATCTTCGCTCTGAGCATCGGCTGCAACCTCATCAGTGTCATCGGCCTGTGGAGCCCCACGGCAGACCTGAACACCGAGGCGGCGTGGGCCATTGTGGTGTTCGTGCTGATCATGTACTACAAGATCAAGACCAACGGCATCCTTTCCTACCTGAAAGGTCTTTTGGACCCCATCTTCATCATGGCACCCATCAATGTGCTGTCGGAGGTTTCCACCCCCGTCAGTATGGCGTTCCGTCACTTTGGCAACATCTTGTCCGGTACGGTCATTTCCACACTGCTGTACTGGGCGCTGGCAAGCCTGAGCCACGTCATTTTCGGCTGGCTGCCGGGTGCTTGAGTCAGATCCAGCTGTTCCAGATCGGCATCCCGGCCTTTACGGGCCTGTATTTCGACTGGTTCGGCGGCTGCATTCAGGCGTTCATCTTCTGCACCCTGACCGCAATTTTCATCAAACGTGCTGCCGGTGAGGACTAAGCCTCACAACGGCATCTCCCAAAACAAAAAACTTTTTTGGAGGACAAATCTTATGACTGACTTTCAGTACCTCGCTCGTGGTATCGCTCTGGCAGGCTGCGGCATCGGCGCAGGCTGCGCACTGATCGCAGGTATCGGCCCCGGTATCGGCGAAGGCAACGCAGCAGCTGCTGCCTGTGAAGCTGTGGGCCGTCAGCCCGAGTGCAAGAGCGACGTTACCAGCACCCTGATCCTGGGCGTTGCACTTTCCGAGACCACCGGTATTTACGGCTTCGTCACCGGCCTGCTGCTGATCTTCCTGGCACCCGGTATGTTCATGAAGTTCCTGGCATAAGCGGAACCTTTTACAAAATAACGAAAGGAGACGCTTATGGAACTGTACCAGGCGTTGATCACGCTGGACGGCTGGACCTTTCTGGCCCAGATCTGCAACCTGATGATCCAGCTGTTCATCTTCAAAAAGTTCCTGCTGAATCCGGTCAAAAACGTGATCGCAGAGCGCAAGGCGAAGGCAGACAGCCAGATCGCCGATGCCACCAAGCTGCGCACCGAAGCCGAAGCCATGAAGCAGAGTACGAGCAGAACCTGCAGAATGCCCGCACCGAGCCAACGAGATCGTAGCCAATGCGCAGAAGACGGCCACCGCCCGCGGCGAAGAGATCGTGGGCGAGGCCCGCGCGCAGGCTGCTGCCCTCAAGCAGAAGGCCGAAGCCGACATTGCGCAGGAGCGCAAGAAGGCCGTGAACGAGGTCAAGGACGAGATCGGCGGCATCGCCATGGAGATCGCCTCCAAGGTGGTGGAGCGTGAGATCAGCGAGAAGGACCACAAGGATCTGATCGACGAATTTATCAAAAATGTGGGTGAAGCATCATGACCGAGACTGCAAGGATGTACGGCGGAAGCCTGTACGATCTGGCGGCGGAGGAAGGGCTGGAGGCCCGCATTCTGGGCGAGCTGGACGAAGCCGTGGCGCTTTTTAAGGCAAACCCGGACTACCTGCATCTGCTCAGCACCCCCAGCATCCCGAAAAGAGAGCGCTGCGGCCTGCTGGATGAAGCACTGCGGGATCAGGTCCACCTCTATGTGCTGAACTTTTTGAAGATCCTGTGCGAGAAGGGCACCTGCGGGAGCTGTCCGGCTGCGCACGGGCTTACCGTGTGCGCTACAATCAGGCGCACGGCATTCTGGAAGCAACGGCGACCACTGCAGTGGCAATGACGGAGCAGCAGGCAAAGAGCCTGCACGAAAAGCTGGAAAAGCTCACCGGCAAGACCATCGACCTGAAAACAAAGGTCGATCCGGCAGTGCTGGGCGGCATCCGGCTGGATATCGAAGGCACCGAGCTGGACGGCACGGTGCAGAACCGTCTGGCCGCCCTGCGCAGGGATATTGCTTCCGTGACACTGTAATCGAATTTCCACCCGAAAGATTTTTAAGAATTGAGTGGTGAACAAACAAAGATGCAACTGAAACCTGAAGAGATCTCCAAGATCATCCGTGCGCAGATCAAGCATTACGAAAATGCCATTGAGCAGAGCGAGACCGGCACGGTCATTATGGTGGGCGACGGCATCGCCCGCGCAGTGGTCTGGAAAAGTGCATGGCAGGTGAGCTGCTTCAGTTTGATAACGGCGAATACGGCATGGCCCAGAATCTGGAGGAGAATACCGTCTCCATCGTTCTGCTGGGCTCCGACGTCGGTATCAAGGAAGGCAGCACTGTCAAGCGCACCGGCAAGGTGGTGTCCGTGCCGGTGGGCGAAGCCATGATCGGCCGCGTGGTCAACGCGCTGGGCCAGCCCATCGACGGCGCAGGCCCCATCGAGACCACCGAGTTCCGCGCCATTGAAAGCCGCGCTCCCGGCATCATCGACCGTCAGCCGGTCAAGGAGCCGCTGCAGACCGGCATCAAGGCCATCGACTCCATGATCCCCATTGGCCGCGGCAGCGTGAGCTGATCATCGGCGACCGCCAGACCGGCAAGACCACCATCGCCTCCGATACCATCATCAACCAGAAGGGCAAGGACGTCATCTGCATTTACGTTGCCATCGGTCAGAAGCGCTCTACCGTGGCAAACCTTGTGCAGAGCCTGACCGAGGCCGGTGCCATGGGCTACACCATCGTGGTGTCCGCAACGGCATCCGAGCTTTCGCCCCTGCAGTATATCGCACCCTACTCCGGCTGTGCCATGGGCGAATATTTCATGCATCAGGCAAGCACGTCCTCATCATCTACGACGATCTGTCCAAGCACGCCGTGGCCTACCGTGCACTGTCGCTGCTGATCCGCCGTCCCCCGGGACGTGAGGCTTACCCCGGCGACGTGTTCTATCTGCACTCCCGTCTGCTGGAGCGCGCGGCCAAGCTCTCCAATGAGCTGGGCGGCGGCAGCCTGACGGCTCTGCCCATCATCGAGACGCAGGCGGGCGATGTTTCCGCCTACATCCCCACGAATGTCATTTCCATCACCGATGGTCAGATCTTCCTGGAGACGGAGCTGTTCCACTCCGGTGTCATGCCGCAGTCAACCCCGCATCTCGGTGTCCCGCGTGGGCGGCAATGCCCAGATCAAGGCCATGAAGAAGGTCGCCGGCACCCTGAAGCTGATCTACTCCCAGTACCGCGAGCTGCAGAGCTTTGCACAGTTCGGTTCCGATCTGGATGCCGACACCAAGGCCCGCCTTGCACAGGGCGAGCGCATCGTGGAAGTGCTCAAGCAGAACCGCTCCGCTCCCGTGCCTGTGGAAAAGCAGGTGGCCATCCTGTATGCGACCATTCACGATCACCTTGTGAAGGTCAAGGTGCCGGACGTGGCCGAGTATGAGAAGGGCCTGTACGAATATCTGGACAACAATGCTGCGGGTGCCGCCGTCATGGAGACCATCCGCACCACCGGCAATCTGGATAAGGACACTGAGGAGCAGCTTAAGAGCGTGCTCACAGCCTATACCGACAGCTTCGTCAAGGCGCACTAAGGAAGGAGGCGTAACGCATGGCTGGTTCCATGAAGGACATCAAGCTGCGCATCAAAAGCGTAGAGAGCACCATGCAGATCACCAAGGCAATGGAACTGGTGGCTTCCTCCAAAATGCGCCGCGCCAAGGAACGGGTGGAGCACAGCCGCCCCTACTTTGAAACGCTGCATGAGACTTTGACCAAGATCGCCGCGGCCGACCCCCGCGCCCGCAACCCCTACCTGCGCCGTGACGAAGTGAAGCGCACCCTGCTCATCGTCATTGCAGGCGACCGCGGCCTTGCCGGTGGATACAATTCCAACGTGCTCAAGCAGGCCGGGGCCGAAGAAGGCGAAGTGCTGGTGCTGCCCATCGGCAAGCGCTCGGCAGAGTATTTCGTCCATCACGAAGTACCCCTGTTCACGCAGGAGGTGCTGCTGGCGGCAGATGTCTCGGTGGGCGAGTGCTTCCAGCTGTCCCGCCAGATCACGGAAGGATATCTCAAGGGCGAGTACGATGCGGTAAAGATCTGCTACACCCGGTTCGATTCCATGATGACCCAGACCGCAGCCACCATGGAGGTGCTGCCGCTGTCCATCGAACCTACCGAGCAGCAGAAGGCGGATGCCCGCCGCAGCCAGATCCTGTACAAGCCCAGCAGCGAGGAAGTATTCAGCGCGATCATCCCGGAGTATGTGGCAGGCATCGTCTACGGTGCCGTGTGCGAGAGCGTAGCCAGTGAGTTGGCAGCCCGCCGCACTGCCATGGATGCCGCCACCAAGAACGCCGGTGAGATGATCGACCATTTGAACCTGTATTATAACCGTGCCCGTCAGGCTGCCATCACGCAGGAGATCACCGAGATCGTGGCCGGCGCGGAGATTTAAAACCTATCAAAAAGGAGTTGTAGCCTATGTCCGAAAAACATATCGGCAAGGTGCTCCAGGTCATCGGCCCGGTGCTGGACATCCAGTTTGAGGATGGCCAGCTGCCGGAGCTGCTCAACGCCATCGAGATCGACAACCACGGCGAAAAGCTGGTGGTCGAGGTGGCACAGCACACCGGCGATAACGTGGTGCGCTGCATTGCAATGAACAGCACCGATGGTCTGGTGCGCGGCACCGAAGCCGTGGATACCGGCGAACCCATCAAAGTGCCCGTGGGCGACCAGTGTCTGGGCCGCGTGTTCAACCTGCTGGGCGAGCCCGTGGACAACAAGCCCGCCCCGGCCCCGGAGGCCTACTGGCCCATTCACCGCCCTGCTCCCAGCTACGAGGAGCAGCAGTCCACCACCGAGATCCTCGAGACCGGCATCAAGGTCGTGGACCTGATCTGCCCCTACGCAAAGGGCGGCAAGATCGGTCTGTTCGGCGGTGCAGGCGTCGGCAAGACGGTCCTGATCCAGGAGCTGATCTATAACATCGCCACCGAGCACAACGGCTACTCGGTGTTCACCGGCGTTGGCGAGCGCACCCGTGAGGGCAACGACCTGTACGGCGAAATGACCGAGAGCGGCGTTATCAACAAGACTGCGCTGGTCTACGGCCAGATGAACGAACCCCCGGGAGCCCGTATGCGCGTGGCACTGTCCGGCCTGACCATGGCAGAGTATTTCCGCGATGTGAAGAATCAGGATGTGCTGCTCTTCATCGATAACATCTTCCGCTTCACGCAGGCAGGCTCTGAGGTGTCCGCACTGCTGGGCCGTATGCCTCTGCCGTCGGCTACCAGCCCACGCTGGCCACCGAGATGGGCGCTCTGCAGGAGCGCATCACCTCCACCCGCAGTTCCATCACCTCGGTGCAGGCCGTCTACGTGCCCGCCGACGACCTGACCGACCCGGCCCCTGCCACCACCTTTACCCATCTGGATGCCACCACGGTCCTGAGCCGTGACATTGCTTCGCAGGGCATCTACCCCGCTGTGGACCCGCTGGATTCCACCAGCCGCATCCTCAGCCCGGAGGTCGTGGGTCAGGAGCACTACGAGATCGCCCGCGCCGTCCAGAAGGTGCTGCAGCGCTACAAGGAGCTGCAGGACATCATTGCCATCATGGGCATGGACGAGCTGAGCGAGGAAGACAAGCGCACGGTCAGCCGCGCCCGCAAGGTGCAGCGCTTCCTGAGCCAGAGCTTCCACGTGGCAGAGCAGTTCACCGGTATGCCCGGCCAGTATGTGCCGCTCAAGGAGACCCTGCGCGGCTTCAAGATGATCCTGAACGGCGAGTGCGACGAGCTGCCCGAGAGCGCATTCCTGTTCGCGGGCACCATCGATGACGTGTTCGCAAAAGCGAAGAAAGGGTAAACCATGACGACCTTTCATCTGACGGTGGTCACGCCGGACGGCTGCGCCTTTGACGGGCAGGCCGAGCGCATCGTCTGCCGCGCCATTGACGGCGATCTGGCCATCCTTGCCAAACACGGGGATTACTGCACTGCGCTGGGCATGGGCGAAGCCATATCGTGGATGCCGAGGGCCAGCGCCGCCGCGCCGCCTGCATGGGCGGACTGCTGAGCGTGCTGGATGGCGAAGTGCGTCTGGTCGCCACCACATGGGAGTGGGCCGAGGAGATCGATCAGGCCCGCGCCGAGGCTTCCAAGAAGCGCGCGGAGGAGATCCTTGCGCAGAAGAACCTCGACAAGCGGGACTACGAGCTGGCTCAGGCGCGTCTCAAGCGCGCACTGGTGCGTACCTCTATCCACTGAGATAAGAAAAAAGGAGCCATTGCACAACCTGTGCGGTGGCTCCTTTTGCGTGCATGATGAAGTTAAAAATAAGATTTCCGCTGAACATGCCCAGAGCGAATGCGGAGGCATTTAAATCGTAAAGACGTTACATCATATTTGCCTTCTCGATCAGGTTACGGATGTGATGGGCCAGCATCTCCACCGCAGCGGTGTTCTCGCCGCCGTTGGGCACAATGATGTCTGCGTTGCGCTTGCTGGGCTCTACAAAGGCCTCGTGCATGGGCTTGACGGTGGTCAGGTACTGATTGATGACGCTGTCCAGACTGCGGCCCCGCTCCTTCACATCCCGCACCAGACGGCGCAGGATGCGCTCGTCGGCGTCGGTGTCCACATAGATCTTGTAATCGAACATGGCGCACAGCTCCGGCTCCACAAAGGGCAGGATGCCTTCCACAATCAGCACCGGTGCGGGCTCGATGTGCTGCACCTTGTCGCTGCGGTTGTGGTTGGAGTAGTCGTACACCGGGCAGTCGATGGCGCGGCCTGCCTTCAGCTCCTGCAGATGGTAGATCAGCAAAGCGTTGTCAAAAGCATCCGGATGGTCGTAGTTCAGCTTGCAGCGCTCCTCAAAGGGCAGCTCGTCGTGGCGCTTGTAATAGCTGTCGTGGGAGATCAGGCGCACTTCATCCTCGCCAAAACGCTCCTTCAGCCGCAGAGCAAGGGTGGTCTTGCCGCTGCCGGAGCCGCCTGCAATGCCAATGATCAGATTATTCATAGGGGTCCCTCCTGCATCATCCTGCCGCTTTGGGTGGAAAAAAGGGCAGGAATGGATTATAATAGGTGCAAAGCTGCCTGTCCGGGACACAGCGCCGGGCGGGCTTGTTCCTGTACATCATAACACAAACCAGCACATTTTTACAGCCCCAGGGCTGCAAATGTGTGAGATAAGGGAAAATGCCATGCAGAAAAAACAATTTCAGCAAAATATGAAGGACAAGGTCCGGGTGTTTGAGGATGGCGGCATCCGCCTGCTCAAACGGGGACAGAAGGGCGTGGTACACGCTATTTTCAGCCGTTTTGGCCTAGTGCTGGTTCTGCTGCTTTTACAGGCGTTCGCGCTGTTCAGCCTGCTGCAGTGGTTCGGCGAGCTGCTGCCGCATTATTTTGGCGGCACCCTGCTGGTAACAGCGGCAATGATGGTCTATCTGCTCAATCAGGACATGGACAACAGCGTGCGCATTACATGGCTGGTGGTCACAGCGCTGATGCCGGTGCTGGGCGTGCCGCTGTTCTGGTACACCAAAAGTGATGTGGGCCACAATGCCTGAAGCGCCGCCTGCTGGATCTGGAGGGCCAGACCCGCGCCCAGCTGCCGCAGAATGAGCAGACCGTGGAGCTTTTGCAGGAGCAGGCACCCGAAGCGATGCCGCTGGCACGGTATCTGCGGGGCAAGGGCGGCGGATTCCCGGTCTATGCCGATACGGTAGCCACCTACTTCAACGGCGGCGAAGCTATGTTCGATGAAATGCTGCGCCAGCTGGAAACGGCAAAAAAATACATCTTTCTGGAATATTTCATCGTGGATGAAGGCCTGATGTGGGGCCGCATTCTGGAAGTGCTGGCCCGCAAGGCAGCGCAGGGGGTGGATGTGCGGGTGATGTATGATGGCACCTGTGAGTTTTCCACCCTGCCGCGGGATTACCCCAGCCGGCTGGAAGTGCTGGGCATCCAGTGCAAGGTGTTCTCGCCGGTCACGCCCTTTGTCTCCACTCACTACAACTACCGCGACCACCGCAAAATTCTGGTCATTGATGGCCAGGTGGGCTTTACCGGCGGCGTGAATCTGGCAGATGAGTACATCAACCACATAGAAAAGTATGGCCGCTGGAAGGACTCGGCCTGATGCTGGAAGGCGAAGGTGTGCGCTCCATGACGGCACTGTTTTTGCAGATGTGGTGCATCCTGCGCCAGCCGGAGTTTGAGCAGTTCCTGTCCGATCCCATCCCGGCGGCAGCAAACGCCAAGGGCTTTGTGGTGCCCTACGGAGACTGCCCGCTGGACGGTGAGCGGGTGGGCGAAATGGTGTACATGGATATGCTCAACCGCGCCCGGAAGTATGTGCACATCATCACGCCGTATCTGATTTTAGACGGCGAGCTGGAAACGGCCCTGCGCTTTGCGGCAGAGCGCGGTGTGGATGTGCACCTGATCCTGCCCGGCAAGCCGGATAAGTGGTTCGTTTATGCACTGGCCAAGACCCACTACAAGGCGCTGATTTCTTCGGGTGTGAAGATCAGCGAGTGGCAGCCCGGCTTTACCCATGCGAAGATCGTGATCGCCGACGGTGTGGAAGCCGTGGCAGGCACCATCAATCTGGACTACCGCAGCCTGTACCATCACTTTGAAAACGCGGTCTGGATGCGCGGCACCGACTGCATTGCCAACATGGAAGCGGATTTTCAGGATACGCTCACCCGGTGCCGCAGGGTGGAGCGGACGAAAGAAAGCATCTGGCAGGGCAAAAAGCTGCTGCATCTGGCGGGCATCCTGCTCAAGTTCATTGCGCCGCTGGTGTGAAAGACTTCCTCCGTTATGGCTGCGTAATCAGACTGGAGAAGCTCTGAATACAAAAAAGGCCCGCTGCCTTTCGACAGCGGGCCTTTTGTTACCGATTTAAATAAAAATCAGCGCTTAGTTCTGCTTCATGCGAGCGAAGCAGTCAGAGCAGTAGACCGGACGGTCCTCACGGGGCTGGAAGGGAACCTTGCAAGCCTTGCCGCAAGCTGCGCAGACAGCATCGAACATCTGACGCTCACCGCTGTTGCTGCGTGCGCCGCCGTTCTTGCGGGCGTCACGGCAGGGCTTGCAGCGCTGGGGCTGATTCTCGAAGCCGCGAGATGCGTAGAACTCCTGCTCACCAGCAGTCCAAACAAATTCCTTACCGCAGTCCTTGCAGACCAGAGTCTTGTCTTCAAACATAGTAGTATCTCCTCTTTAGTTAGTTCTTGCCCACGGAAGGATTGTAACCATACCTTTGGTTTTGGGACCATCGCGCTGATCAGTAAGCTTACCAGGGGCTTGAATGAATGGACGTCCTCCAATTGAGGACTTTTCTATTGTACCGTTCTTTTTGAAATTTGTCAACCAAAAAACAACCATTCGCCTTGTTATTTGTATAGATGTCACAATCCGACAGGCTGATTTGGGTAAAATAACTGCCGGAAGATGAAAAAGGGGCTGCCGCACATTCCGTGCAGCAGCCTCTGCAAAGCCCTTTGGAAAACGATTACTTCTCGAGGACTTCCTTGGTGTCGCGGGCGATCATCAGCTCCTCGTCGGTAGCAATGACCAGAGTGCGCACCTTTGCGCCCCAGGCAGTGATCTCGCACACATCGCCCACGGGGTGCTTGTTCTTCTCGGTATCGATGCGGATGCCCAGCCAATCCATGTGGTGGCAGACCTTTGCACGGGCAATTGCGTCGTGCTCGCCGATGCCGCCGGTGAAGACGATGGCATCCACGCCGCCCATTGCAGCGATGTAAGCGCCAACGGTCTTCTTGATCTGGTAGTTCAGCATGTCGGAAGCCAGCTGTGCGCGCTTGTTGCCGGCAGCAGCTGCCTCTTCCACGTCACGCTTGTCGCTGGAAACACCGGAGATGCCCAGCAGGCCGGACTTCTTGTTCAGGATCTCGTCCAGCTCGTGGCCGGTGATGTTCAGGGTGTACTTCAGGTAGTTGACCACAGAGGGGTCCAGGTCGCCGCAGCGGGTGCCCATCATCAGGCCGGCCAGCGGGGTCATGCCCATGGAGGTGTCCACGACCTTGCCTGGTCCACAGCGGCAATGAGGAACCGTTGCCAGATGGCAGGTGATCAGCTTCAGGCGCTCAATGGCTCTTCCAGATACTCGGCAGCCTTGTGCGCAACGTACTTGTGGCTGGTGCCGTGGAAGCCGTAGCGGCGCACGCCGTACTTCTCGTAGTACTCATACGGAATGGCGTACATATAAGCTTCGGAGGCATGGTGCTGTGGAAAGCGGTATCGAACACGGCCACCATGGGGATGTTGCCGAACACCTTGCGTGCGGCCTCGATGCCCAGAATGCCAGCGGGGTTGTGCAGGGGAGCTAGAGGGCTCAGCTCGCGGATGGTCTCGATGACCTCGTCGGTGATCAGGCAGCTCTCCTTGAACTTCTCGCCGCCGTGCACGACACGGTGACCGATGGCATCGATCTCGCTGACGTCGTTGATGCACTTGCCTTCGCCGGTGGTCATCTTCTTCACGACTCGGCAAATGCCTCGGTGTGGGTGGGGAAGATGGCGGGCGTGGTGGCCTTATGGCCGTTGGCCTCGTGGGTGATCATGCTGCTTTCCATGCCAATGCGCTCGCACAGGCCCTTGCACAGCACCTTCTCGCCGTCCATATCGATCAGCTGATACTTCAGGGAAGAAGAGCCGCAGTTAATAACCAGAACTTTCATCTGTGTTGCCTCCTGTATGTTTTTGGTCTGCCCTCTTTTTAAACCTGAGGACAGAATTTTACAGATTCCTGTGTTTATTATATAATAGGGTGGGCGGCTTTTCAAGCCGCAACCCGGGCAAAGCGGTAAAGCTTGTGTACAAGGTTTTTGTACATCCTGCCCACAAATGCGCAAAACCACTGCAGTTTTCTGTATATACGATATAAATTTAACAATCTTTCCGAGGGCGCAGCAGCCCTGCAGAGGAGCTTATCTATGAAATTTGCCGGTATCATTGCAGAGTACGACCCCTTTCACAACGGCCATGCATGGCAGCTGGCGCAGGCAAAAGCGCTGGGAGCACAGCATGTGGCGGTGGCCATGAGCTGCGGGCTGACCCAGCGCGGCGCACTGCCTCTGCTGCCGGAAGCGGTGCGGGTGCAGGCCGCCTGCAGTGCGGGGCAGATCTGATATTTGCCTGCCTGCGCCTGTGCTGTGCGGGGGCAGAGGGCGTTTGCCGG
>ENA-OQDD01000258-OQDD01000258.1-human-gut-metagenome-genome-assembly--contig:-NODE-258-length-22023-cov-4.340290_pt1 | contig 22023 bp, 18 predicted proteins | sample MGYA00242507_ERZ504598 | MGnify/ENA primary metagenome ERZ504598 (study PRJEB26092, sample SAMD00036318) | human gut metagenome | host: Homo sapiens | study: EMG produced TPA metagenomics assembly of...
CCACGAATTCGCTACTGGCCTGGGCCACGCCGACCGCGGCCTTGATGCGATTCAGCTGCTCGGCCGGTATATCGGCACCTTCCGCAGCCTTGCCAGCGGCGATCAACGCGGCCTCGCGCTTGCGCCGGCCGGGGTGGAGGTATCGGCCATCTCGACCTCCGCCGGGTCGCCCGGCTGATCGCCGTAGCTCACGTTGGAGGCCACGGTGCCCTTGAACAGCACGGACTGCTGCGGCACGTAGCCGATCTTGTCGCGCAGGGCCTTCAGGTCGTAGTCGCGCACGTCCACGCCGTCGACCAACACCTGGCCTTGGCTGGTGTCATAGAAGCGCGGCACGAGATTGATAAGAGACGACTTGCCGGAGCCGGTGGAGCCGATGAACGCCACCGTCTGGCCCTGCTCGGCGGTGAAGTTGATGCCTTCCAGCATCGCCTCGCGCGAATCCGGGTAGGTGAAGCTGACGTTGCGGAATTCCACGGTGCCTCGCTGACCGGTTTTGGCCACGTCGGCGGCGGTTTTGGTGCCGTTCTCGACGATCGGCTCGGTGTCGAGTACCTCCATGATGCGCTGCGCGGACACGTCGGCGCGCGGCCAGAGCACGAACACCATGCTCATGAGCAGGAAGCTCATGATGACCTGCACGGAGTAGTTGGAGAACACCACCATGTTGGAGAACACGGTGAGCTTGTCCTTGAGCCCGGCGGCATCGATCAGGTAGGTACCGATCCAGTAGACGGCAAGCATCAGACCGTTCATGATGGTGTTCATCAGCGGCATCATGAACGCCATGACGCGGTTGGTGAACAGCTGGGTGTCGGTGAGGTCCTTGTTGGCCTTGGTGAATTTGGCTTCCTGGTAGTCCTCGGCGTTGTAGGCGCGCACCACACGCAGGCCGGTGAGGTTCTCGCGGGCCACGAGGTTGATGTTGTCGGTCAGGGCCTGCATGGCCTTGAATTTCGGCATGACCATGGCCATCATGATGACGATGGCCGCCAGCAGAATCACTACGGCGATTCCGGTGGCGAGCGTCCATTCGAAGCCTTCGCCGGCGATCTTGCACACGGCCCATACTGCCATAATCGGCGATTTGACGATGAGCTGCAGACCCATGGTGATGAACATCTGCACCTGCGTGACGTCGTTGGTGGAGCGGGTGATGAGCTGGCGGTGGAGAACTTGCTCATTTCGGCCGGGCCGAAGGACTCGACCTTGCGGAATTCGAGCGAGCGCAGACGCTGGGTGAACGAGGCCGCCACGCGCGCAGCGATGTAGCCGGTGATGATGGCACACGCCGCGGATCCGAGCGAGATGAGCAGCATCTTGCCGCCGGCAATCCAAATGTCCTTCATGTGGCTGCCCGGCGTTTCGACCAGCGTGGTGATGTCTGACATATAGTCGGGCAGTTTCAGGTCGAAGTAGACCTGCCCGACGATGGTCACCAGAGCGATGAGCATCTGACCGATCTCCGCTTTGGAGAGGTATTTCATGATGCGAAACATTGGTTTCCCCTTGTGTTGGTTGGGTTGGTTATTGGTTATTGACGATTGGTTCTTAAGTTGGCTGGGTTATCGGCGATTATCGGTTCACGATGTCTTAATAGTTTCTATTGTTTGATTACTTACACTGTGAGATATTACGCGCACTTCTGCATGTTCGCTGTGAGCGTCCTCAATTAGCCTTGCCGATTAGTTCTCCGCGCGCTTAGCTGCCATGTGTTCAGCCACGCGCTTGCCCCGCTCCACGAATGCCTCACGCACCTGTTCAGCAGTCGGCCGAGGCTGTCCCGGATGGCAAATCGACATATATGTGGTGAACTCAGACACCAGGTCAACGAATTCGCGCGTGCGCCGCTCCCCCATTTGCGAGAAAATCCAGCAAATCGCGGAACGCATTTCCTCTATCATCCGATGAGACTGCTCGCGCCCGGAATCAGTGAGATTCACGCGAATAATGCGCCGATCCTTGGAATCAATGTCACGCGTGACCCAGCCTTTTTTCTCCAGAGACGACAGCACAGTGGAGATGCGGCCGGAACTGGCCTGCAGCGCCGACGCCAATTGCGATGGCGTTTGCGTCCCCTTCATGGACAGCTCCCGGAGCACGAACTGCTCACCATGGGCTCCACGAGTGAATTCCCTCTGCATTGTCGAACGATTGCCCCACACGCTGGCATACAGTTCACTAACTGCTTCCTGCTCAAATCCCATAAGAGCACCATCCATTCCCATTCGCCACACGGCAGAGCGCCGCAAACACCCCAAGAATATCTCACACCGTAAACAATTCATTACTAGAAACTATTTTTGGAACGCATAATGCACACACTCCACGCTCTTTGATATTCTGAAAGCCGCATAGATATTCACTTCGGGGCGTCGTCTAAGAATATTTGCTGGGCCAACGGTAGCGACGTTGGCATTGTGCTCCATGAGGTATCCGGTCGAAAAGGCGGACGAAGACAGACCAGTTGGGCGGAGCGCGCCCATACCTCAAAACCATTGCAATTATTGGCTTTGACCATTTTCGTGGAGTCACGAAAATGGTCATGAAAACATAAGGACACACCCATGAACCGCGACGAAATCACACGCAAAACCAGCGAACTCAGCACTATCGCACACACCACCGAGGACTCCAAAGTTGAGTATTGGTATGCACGCGAGCTAATGACCTATATGGGGTACGACAGATGGGAAAACTTCAGCAAAGCTATTACACGAGCCAAGCAAGCTTGCGACAATTCCGGCGTATCCGTTGAATCCCATTTCCGTGACACTACGCGAGACGTGACTCTCGGCAGCGGTGCCACCCGCTCCATCGCGGACGTCAAGCTCACCCGATACGCCTGCTATCTCATTGCTCAAAACGGTGATCCAAAGAAAGAAGAAGTGGCACTTCTCCAGAGCTATTTTGCCGTTCAGACTCGCAAAACGGAAATCATTGAGCAACGCATGGGAGAAATCAGCCGGCTCGCCGGCCGAGAGGCCCTTGCCACTGCAGAGAAGAAACTCTATCCGTATACCCAAATCACACACAACAAAACCGCACAAGTGCACATGTACACGCCCAACCACGCCGCAGAACGCCGGCAAGGATGTGATACAGGCCACAGAAAGCGTTGTACCGCCTAGGCAATGCAACAATTGTCCGCTATGCTCTGAAGGCAGATGGTGGCACGGATGCCATCCCAAAGAGGGGTATGACCATGATTCGGGGTATGAACCTATGCAGCATCGCCGGCTGCACGCACGAAGCAGAAGAAGCGGGCATGTGCAACATGCATTTCACATCAGCGCTGGTTCACGGAGCGCTGCACTACACTGCGGGCGGACGTCCGTCGCACTGCTGAGCGCAACAACAAAGCAAAACAACCAGTAACGCTCAACGGCTTCCACATGTTCATGCTCTAATTGCATGTACTTGCAGACACAATGGCCGGTCTGAGCCAGCTGCCCTCGCATGGAGCAGCTGGCTCAGACGGCATTATTGTTGCTTTGTACTGTTTGCACTGTATTGCGCCTGCATTGCGCAAGCTCGGGCGCACTCGGGTGCACTCGCTGAGTGGCGTGAATCGCAGATTGCTCAATAGCAACGCAATCCACGCTACTCAGCAGTTGCCATGGTTATGCGCGGCGTTTGCGGATGACGAGCAAGGCACCAGCCGCAGCTGCCAGCACCACAACCACGACCGCAATGGCAGCCACGGCAGCACCCGTATTCGAAAGGGGCGCAGCGCCATTAGCAGCCGGCTTATTCGTGGCAGTGCTACCGGGCTTAGCAGTGTTGCCAGGATTGTTGGTATCGCCGGGCTTCTGCTCTCCAGGGCCGGGAGTGACCTCCGTGGCCCGTGACCGTGACTTCGAACGTCGCGTTCACGCCACGATAAGAGACGGTGATGGTCCTCGTGCCTGCGGTGGCAGAATCAAAGCCAGTGAACTTCAGATCACCATCAGTTGGATCAATCAGCTTGCGCAGCGTTTCGGTATCGCCGACTTTGTAAATGGCGGATACCTTCACATCGGCAGCGTTGAACTTATCGCCTACCTGATAGGAATCCTTGGTCACTTCCACAGCAAGCTCAGCCAACTGAGGCAGTTCGCCGAATGTCACTGTGTAGGTTTTCGCCGTGCCATCCTCAGCAGTTACAGTCACCGTGGCCACGCCGTTGTTCTCGGCCGAAGCCTGCTCCACTTGCACCGTAGCCTTTGCGTCAGCAGCAGTCGCCTCCACCGTCGGGTAGGAAGCAGCGTCTCCGGCCAGCGCACCGGCATATTTAGTGGTATCCGCGGAGAATCCGTCAACCGTCTTGCCATCCACAGTCAGATCAGCAAGATTGGCGTTACTAGACGGCTGCGGCTCTGGTGTCGCTTCACCTTCGGCGATGCGTACTTCAGCGATCTTGCATAGTCATTGCCATCGGCGTAGGTGAAGTTGAGGCGAATGCCTTGGTGGCGGGCAGAGCGCTCACATCGGCTTCCGTCACGGCTCCAGCAGCACCATTCACAGTGACTGCCGGCAGCGTGGCATCAGTCCACGTGGCGTTGTCTTCAGCTAGGTACGATACAGTGAAGCTCTTCGGAGCGGCCTCGCCCTTGGCCTTATCCACCGCAACGCTGAGCTTGCCCAGCTGATATGCCTTATCGAAGGTGTAGCTGAGCCACGGCGAGGTGTCGCCGGTGCCCCAGTTCGACCAGTTGGTGCTCAGGTTGTTGTCGCAAGTCAGGTCGGCCGTAGAAGCGGAGGCCCAGCTACTGGCCGGCTCATACTTCGAGGCCGCAGCGGACGAGCAGAACAACCGGGCAAGGTTGCTTTCCACAGTCACGGTGAACGTGGCGGTTACTGAAGAATCAGCGACAAGACGCACCGTCACGGTTTGCTCGCCCAATTTGGTGGTGTCGAAGCCTTCCAGCGTGTATTCGCTTGGCTCCAGCACACGCGTTTTGCCATTGGTGAGCGTGGCGGTAACCGTCACGTCCCGAAGCGCGAGCATCTGCCCTTGGCGATAGTGGCTTCAGGGTCCTTAGCCGCGATGGACTCCACAGCAGCAGTCTGCGAACCGAACGCAGTGCCGTTGAAGGCCACGGTGAATGCGCCGGCATTGCTGTTCGACGTGGCGAAAGCACCGGCATCGAGCCCGGTTACGTCCGCACCGGTCAGCGTTACCGTAGCGACATCCTGCCATTCATCGTTCGCGGAAGCACGCCAGTAGCCTTTCAGAGTATCGGTTGAGGTGCGCTCCAGCTTGAGCTGCACTTGGTCGCCGAAGCCGGTACCAACATGCGATGTTTCCTTATCGATGTAGCCATCGGCATTGGAATCGTACTGCATGTAAATGCCGCTTGGGCTGGCAAGTAACGTGGCATATCCCTTGCCGCCGTTAGCGTCAGCAAGACCGTTACGAACCACCAGGCCGGCACGCGGATCGCCATTACCGCCCAAGTCGAGCGGCTTGACCGTGGTTTCCAACGTTTCGTTCACGTCCAGAGCATCAGCTGGTACACCGCACTGCCCTCGTTGCGATCCGTCCAGACGCCACGATTGGCGTTGTCCGTAATCGTGAAGTCATAAGCACCGCCGGACGCAGAAACCTGGCACGCGCTGCCGCCCTTCCAATGAGCTTCCTTCCAACTTCCGGAAATCGGGTTGGAGCAGGAAACATCGATGGTTCTACGGAATGTACGGCCCGGATTGAAGTTACTGCTCTCGGCAAGAGTGCCCGTAATGGTGTAGGTTCCCGGCACATTGAATGCGTAGGTGTTACCAGCAGCCTTGGTCGACTTGCTGACTGCCGTACCGCCTTCCACATTCCATGTCACCTTGGTAGCAATGGTATCGTCGCCTTCCTTGACGTTGACGGTGTCCGGCAGAGTAACGGTTCCGCCCGTGTTCACGGTCTTCGGGAGATCATCGCCGGTTTCCACAGTCCAGTTGACCAGCTTGCCCTTGGCGCTACCATGGTTGTCCCAATAGTTCAGATCCCAGCCGTCGGGCTCGCCTTCTTGAGCAGGATTGTGCATTTCGATGGTGCCGTTCTCACCGATGGTCAGCGGCAGCCAAACATAGGTGGAATCGGCTTTACCGGAATCCCAACGGTCACCAAGGTAGATGAAGTGACCTTTCTCCTGGTCTACTGCGAGCACACTAGCCGACTGCGAACCGAATGTGGTGCCGCGGGTATCGCCCACGGACAACAGACCATCCGCGCCTTCCGGCATGTTGTTGTACCACGTGTTCTCGTTGACATCGTCCTTTTCCACGCCACGGGTCCAGCTTCCCAGCATGGAGTCGGCGGTGTAGTAGGTCTGCTTGTTCGGGGCCCAGCCGGTTGCACCAGATGCGATGATGTTGTAACGCCCGTCATATTGGAATACGGCAGGAGCTTCCAGCGAACCATTTTGTTTGACGATTTGGAAATCTTCGCCACGCACCGGGGCATCCGTAGTAGCGTCTGCAAGAATGTATGGGTACTGCCCGTCAGCAGAGTACTGCTTTTGTCCCTCGGACTGGTCCACATTCGTGGTCTTGACTACATTGGTGTAATCATCGTTGAGCTTGGCGATGTACAGCGTGGCATTGGCTTCGGAAGAATACAGTACATAGGCACTGTCGTCCTTCGGGTCCACGAACACAGTCATATCGCGGCTGTCACCGTTCTCACCCCAGCTGGGGTTACCTGCGGCTTCTTTCCAATTGTTCTGGTTAGGCAAACGATAGGCACCCACCATAGTGAACGGGCCCGCCGGATTGTCGGAAACAGCCACGCCCGCAAGTGCACGTGCATAGTTGGAACCGCCCGGCGTGGTGCTTCCATCGGAATGCCACCACAGCACGTATTGCTTGTTCTTCTTGTTGTAGATGATCTTCGGACGCTCGAAAATGCCCTGTACGGAATCAACCGCGCCATCACCATCCTGATCGGGGTTGGTGTTGAGGTACGGGAAGATTGCGTCGGCCTTGGCAGCGTCCACACTGCCGTCGGACTTGGTCAGGTTGTAGGCCTTGTCGAAGTAGGCGTAATCGGCATTGCTCTTATCCGTCAACTGAGATTTGCTGGTCACCGCACGCAGCGCCACACCAAGATCGGTCCAGTTGTATAGATCTGTCGACATATAAGCATGAACACCGGGGCTGTTGTCGTAACCGTTAGAACGGTCTTCGCCATACCAGTAGTAGGCGTCGCCAACCTTGACCACTTGGCCACCGTGCGCTTGGATGTGTGTGCCGCCATTATCATTGGCGTTCTTGGCATACCAATATGGCTGGAAGTAATCGCTAGCGTTCTTGCCCGGATCGCTGTGGGCTGGAACTTGGTGTATGTCGCACTTGGCCGATGGTAGGCAGGTAATCCACACCTGCCGCACTGGCACTTGCAGCGGCCAGCCCGCATGACAATAGCGTTGCCGCGGCGGTAATTGCCGCGATAAGAGCGCCCTTGCCCTTATTGTTTATCTTCATTGATTTGGTTCCTTGATTGATGATAACGGTTTTTTGAACAAACAGTTATGTCGCTATCCGCGAAGCCAGAAAAGGTTCGACAAATCAATATACCGATACTGAAAATTCAGTATTCAACTTGTCGGACCAATTATGGTCAAAGAGCGGAGGAACCGGCCGGCAATAGTCAATATTGCCGGCTTGTTCCTTCACCCATTACTGCGCGAGGGTACTATGCACGCTTGCGCAGCATGAACAGTGCACCCGCGGCAGCGGCCAGCAGAGCGACAGCGCCAGCGATGGCGGCAACACTGGAACCGGTGTTGGCCACCGTGTTCTTGTTGCCGTTGCCGGTGGCACCGGGCTTGTTGGTGTTGCCGGGCTTCTGTTCTTCAGGGCCAGGGGCGACTGCGTTGGCCTTGACCGTGACGTTGAAGGTCGCGGTCACACCACGGTAGGAGACGGTAATCGCCTTCTTGCCTGCGGTGGTGGAGTCGAACGAGCCAATCGCAAGCTGCGGGTCGTCAAGAGCGACCGGCACTTCCTTGGTCTTGTCGCCACTCTGATAGACGGCAGTAACCTTCAGACCGGCGGTATCGAGCTTGTCGCCGATGGCGTACTCGATCTTCGTGGGTCCGGTCACCTTGAGCGAAGCCAAAGTGAAGGCTTTGAAGGTCACCGTGTAGGTCTTCGTCTCAGACTCGTCGGCTGAGGTCACCGTAATGGTGGCCTTGCCGCCAAGCTTGCCATTCTCAACCGCGTCGCCAGTCACCTTGACGGTGGCGGCATTGTCGGCGGCGAAGGCCTGCAGCACCGGGTTTGCCTCAGCACCGAACGGAAGATCAACTGTGTAGTCGGTCTTATCAGCAGCGAAGCCCTTGATGGTCTCGCCGTCAAGACGCAGGTCGCCCAGCGTGGCATCGGATGCCGGCTGCGGGGTGAGTACCGTGCTGTCTTGTGCGAACACCTGAATTTCGGCCACGTTGATGTACACCTTGGTGTCCTGCAACGTGTTGGTCAGGCGGATGGCCTTGGCCTTTACCGGGGTGTCGAGCACGAAGTCAACGGTCGGGGTGTCGGCGGCGGTGATGCCGTCGGAGCCAGAGCCGGCATCGCCGGCCTGTGTCTTCCAGCCATCCTTGGTACCGACTTCATGCCATTCGCCAGCCTCATTCTGGTATTCCAGCGTCTGGCTCTTCGGCCAAGACGCACGACCATCGTAGTAGAAGAAGGTCTTCACTTCGGTGATGGTCTGAGCTTCGTCGAAGGTGAACGTGGCGACCGGGTCCACCGTCGAGGCGGTGGAAGCCCAAGTGGACCAACCCTTTGACGTAGTGTCACCATCGATGGCCTTGGAAGCGGAGGCACCCTCCTGGAAGTTCACCGAGAAGTTCGTGCCAGAGGCCGCGGCGATGTTCTTCGCAGCACCCTGAACCGGCGTCACGAATGCCTGAATTTCGGTGGCGTTCATGTAGTCGTTGTTCACGGTGTTCACAATGCGCATCTTCGTGGCATTCACTGTGCCTTATCGGCCTTGAACGTCACCGTCTGGCCTGCGGCAGGCTTAACATCGCTACCGAATTGCATCCACGTCTCGCCATCAGTGGTGTACTCGGCCTTGGCGGAAGCCGGAGCCTTGTCACCATACGTAATGGTCACGCTGCTAAGCTCACACTCAGAGCCGAAGTCAATCGTGGCGGTCGGGCTGGCGGAATAGTCACCAGCAGAGTTCCACGTCACCCAGGCTTCAGCTGACGTGTCACCATCGGTGAGCTTCTTCCACTGATCGCCCTTGCTGTATTCCGTCTGCTGGTTGGTCACGGTCAGGTTGGAAGCAGTGTCGGCCACATTCTCAGGCGTGGCGGCGGTGACATAGATCGCGCCCTTCAGTGCAATCGTGGTCGCGTCGTCCAGCTGGTAAGTACCGGTCACGGCAATGTTGTCGCCAGCCTTGGCATCGGCGAGCTTGGTATCAAGCCCATCGAAGTTCCACGTAACCTTAGCCGCATCGCCCTCGAATGCAGGCGATGCCTTGACGTGTAGGTACACCGGCGCAGCCTCAAGCGCGGCCTTCGCCTCGCTCGCACTGGTGCCGGCCAGCACTGTAGCCGATACCGGATCGGAAACGGTGAGCGCGCAACGTAGACCGTAGCGGTGACGTTGAACTCGTTGCCGTACACATCGGTGGCGGTAGCGGTGGCTTCGTAGGCGCCTTCCTTGGCCACATCGACCTTGGAAGTATCCCAGTTGGCAACCGTGGCCTTGCCTTCGCCCCAGGTGTAGTAGAGCGTGACTTCGACCGGAAGCACGGCCTTCTCGTTAACGGCGGTCTGCACGTTCACGGTCTTCTGGCTGGTCGGCGTTACATTGCGCAGAGTCCATGTCTGGTTGGCGGACGGCGAAGTGCCGCTCGGTGACTGCCACAAGCCAACCTTCGTGCCGACTGTGGTACCAGAGTTATCCACATCAAGTTCGTCTTAGTCGCGGCATTGAGCAGCTGGTAGGTCGAACCATCGGAAGTGTTGAGAATCCACTTGGCAGCCGGGTCGGATTTAGCGGCCCCAACCGTTTCGTTGGAAAGCGCGTTCGTGCCATCCTTGGACACCAGCACCTTGCCTTCGGCGTTAGTAATCACATAAGCTTGAGATCAGGGCGCTCGGAGTCGGCGGGCTGCTCGATCTGGGTAAAGGTCCAAGTCTGCTTCTTGGCGTTCTCGGCATCGGAAGCGACGTTGGCCAGGGACAGCGCGGAATCACCAGAAGTGGTATCAGCCACGGCCTTGCCGGACTGCTTACCAACGAGCTGGTAAGTGTCGCCGGTCTCGACGGCAGCATCCTTAGCGTAGCCGGTCACGCCAGTGAGCTGGATGGAGGCGATAGAACGGGCGGGCACAGTGACCGTAGCGGTCTTGGCAGCCTTGTCAATCACCACAGAGCCTTCAGCTTGCTTGACGTTGCTGGTCTTGGCGAAGACTTCCGGAGTGGCGGAATCGACACCCGCGTTCTTGTCTTCGGCAGAGGTTTCGGTGGTCAGGTAGAGCTCACCGTAAGCGTTGTCGGCAATCTCGCCGTACTTCGACAGGTCGATGACGAAGGTCTGGTCAGAGGTGCCGGAGTTGCGGTGGATGACGGTCTGTGTCTTGCCATCGTCGGAGGTGGCAGTCATGTTGTTGTCCTCATCGTTGTTGGCGATGACCTTGTCGCCCGCGTGGATGAAGTGGGTGATGGCCTTGACGCCGTTGTACTTGGCGTTTGCAATAACCGTGCACGGTTCAAGTCCATCGGTGGTACCGCCGTTGTTGTTCACGCGGCGCTCGGAGTAGAGCTTGCCGTCCATGCCAGCCACGGTGCAGTCGAAGTCGATGAGCACGGTGCCCCAGTTGGTGTTCTCACCGGCCGGATTCACATTCGAGCCCATCTGCATGTTGTAGAGGTCCTCGACCACCTGCCAGAAGGTGAAGTCCTTGGACTGCAGGCGGGTGACGTTGGAGCTGATCTTGCTCATCATGCCCAGCGCGTTGTCGAAACCGTACGGGTTGTAGGAGCCAGACTGCCAGGAGCCGTCCACCTCGCTCATCGACAGCTTCTTGCCGTCTGCCTGAGCGATATCGCGCGACTGCATCTGGTTGCTGTCGGAGTAGGCGTGAACGTTGTACTGGCCGATAAGGTCCTTGATCGCCTGCGGGTACTGGTTGTACGACTTGACGAAGTCGGCGGAGTTCGTGGCATCGGTGGCTGCGATGATGGTGTCATCATTGTCCTTGAGCGCCTCAGCGAGTGCGGTAATCGTCTGCTGCTGCTGGGCGTTGCTGACATGCATACCCTCCTGCGGCTTCTTCAGCGCGTTGGAGTATGGGGTGACGGACTTATCTTTGTCGGAGTAGTACTTATCCCAGTAGTTGTTAATGAGCTTGGTGTTGTCATCGCTCTCATCGGTGTACTTCGAAGCCATGTCGCCCGGAGTGCCCCAGTAACTGGTCTCGGACTCGTTGAACGGCTCGACCGTGTCAACGTTTGCGCCAAGGCTTTCGAGGTGCTCGACGTTCTTGGCCATGTACTGAGCGAATTTCTCAGGGTTTGCAAGATTATTGCTACCGGAGTTGCGTCCACCAGTGGCGTAACCGCTGTTGGTCAGGAACCACGGAGCGGAGTTGGCGAAGGCCTCTACGTCGGTGATGTCAGGGTTATCGCCGGTGGCACCGCGCTCAATCCACCAGTCTTGGGCGGCGGACTTGGAGAAGTCATACTGGTTGTCGTCAGTCGGGTCGAATGCCGCAGCCAGCTTGTCTTTGTCGGCCTGCTTGGTGGTTACGCCATTGCCATACGTGCCGGAGCCGGTGGCGTCATCTTTCCACGTGCCAGGCACGGCAGCGCTTGGCGCATGAATGGGTAGCCGTAGGCAACATCGGAGGCATTGCCGCCGCCCACGTTGTAGCGGGCCATGTTCAGGTCCAGTCCTTCATCACCGAAGATGGACTGGTAGAACTGTTCGCGCAGCTGTTTGCCGTATTCCACAGCCTTAGCCTTGGAAGCGTCATCGCCGAGATTGGTGGTGATGGCCGATTCCTCGCCGAGGCTGCCGGTGGCGTTGGCGAACCAAGCCAGTGAGGTGCCCCAGCCATCGAAACTGTTGGCATACCACGGTTCGGGGTCACGGTAATGGCATCGTTATCAGCCGCATACGCAGTGCCGGCAACCGCAAACGCCCCTCCTCCCACTAGTGTTGCCGCCGCAACCATTGCAGCAAGCGATTTGCTCAGTACCTTCATTGGTCTCCTTAGTGTTCCTGCTATCCGCCTTATACCGGAAAAAACGGCCTTTGCTTCACTGAGCCGGCCTCTTTGCCTGATACATGACCTACGTCGACTCCTTCTTTCGGCGCAGCAAAATGTTTACGCAAACATTTTGATATGAGCGATTTTATCACAAAACCGTCACCCAGCAAACAACTTCAGAGACCACAAACGACGCACAAAGTCATGAGCCATTCGAATTGCGCTGGCCCAATCGCTACGAATCATATTTGCCGTAGCCCTTAAGTGAATCCCACTGCATCGAGATATCGCGCCCGCTATCCCTTCCGATAACGCCGACCACGCGTGTTGCCTTCAGCAATCAGCTTTCCTTGCGCAACTAAACCGTTTAGGAATTTGCGGACTGTTCTGTTATCGAGCTCTGTTATCTTGGCGAGTTCAGGTACAGTCACATAGTCAACCTCTGTCAAGCGTCGATTCATCGCCGACAGCATCGCTGCCCGCGAATCAATTTCACCCGATGCGGTTGCATCTGCTTTCTTACCATCCACACGTTCCCCGCCAATGAGCCTCGCACCCTCTTCGGCATCTTTCTCAACTACAGATCTCACGCTAGCAAAACCAGAACCATCCACGGTCTTCAGCGCAGGAACAATAGGAATCGTCGCCTCGAATATGTCACCATCGCGGAACTCAGGCTCTCGCTCAGTATATTGCCGGGACGCTCTTATCAGATTCCGCAGTCCGCTACCCAGCTGCTCGGCTATGCCGGTCTGCACAAACACATTAGCGATAATCGGATTCTTTGGCATTGGCGTGAACTCGCCCAGCTTCATTCGACCTTCAAAGAATGAGCGCGAAGCATTAACCGTCCGGATGGATTCATTATCAATGGTGACACGCGCCACCACCGGACTGGAATACTCCCGATGCATGAGGCTGTTTGCCACCAATTCACGGGCGATCATCGTACGCGGGCTCACTCGCTTATCGCCCTTTAACACAAAGCGGTCAGGCAGATTCCGCTCAGTAAATTCACGGAGTTGCTCGTACGAATCGAACAAGTTGGTCCGCACCATAAGTCGGTCATCGTATCGGTCAATATTGTCTCGCCGAACCACGGCATCAGTAATATACGCTGGGCAAACCGAGGAAATGACTTCATCCTTGCCCAAGAGCAGCACTGCAGCAAGATTAAAGCCCTCTTCGCCGGTCGTGTAATCACGATCGTATAGCTTGGCGCTGCGGAACAGTTCTTCGTCAGACATAGTTCCCCAAGGGTGCCCAGCTCGCTGAGCGACCGCCAGCTGCCGCATTCGCGCAATCAGCTCAGGACGCAAATCAAACGGAGTCACGTAACGGAAAATTCGCCGTTCGGAATAGTAGTTCTGCTTGCGAATATACATTTGACTAATCTGGATATCGCTTTCGATGTGTGTATCCACATCAGCAATGCGATCAAACACTGCGCCCTTGAACCGCACAACCGAAGAACTCGGAGCTACCCAAATACGAACAATAATCCGTTCGTCGTACTCGATATGTTCCGTTTCCACCATTGGAGCCGGTTCGAACATCTTACGATTAGACACTACGTTGACAACGTTGCGCTCTATCTCACTAACGCGCTTAGAATCGACGCCGAGCACTTGACCGTCATCGTCAACGCCAAGATAAATGCTGCCACCAGAACGATTGGCGAATGAGCATACAGTCTCAAAAGTATCCGTATGAGGCAATTCGCTGCAGCGCTTGAACTCGACCATAGATGATTCACCGGCCTGCAGCACTTGCATAAGTTCATCCTGCGTCATCGCATTCCGCCCTTCATAGCGATAATTCATACATTAGGACATGGCACTTATCGTATTTTAGCATCTAATTAGTACATTAGGACATTGTTTTATGTCCTAATGTACTAATTAGGCGGCTAATTGTACTAATAATTGCACACTGATGTACTAATCCGATGATCGAATGCACTAATTGTCCGCGCAAATGCACTAATCGGATGACCGAATGTATCAATGAGACCTATAGGCAGCCGATTGGCTGACGATCAGCCCAGTCATTGGCTATCGGCCGCTAGCCAGTCAGCCGCCAACAGCCAACAGCCACCCAACCAATAGCCGCCAGCCAATCAGCCCGTCCAATCACTCCTTGTGTTCCAGTGCGGCCTTCAAATCGCGGCTACGGTAGCGTTCGCGCAGCATAGAGAATCCACCGAAGCCCACAAGCCACACCAGGCCGGCAATCGCGGAATTGCGCGTATCGTCCGCAAGGAACAACGTCAGGTAGATGAACACGAAGAACACGATTGCCACCGTATTGAGCACCTTCCACGCGGGCATGACGAACCCGTCCGGAATGAAATCAGCGGAACGGCGGTACCTGCGATGCGCCAGCAGCGTCAGGATGTAGATGAACAGGAACACCGCGGAGCTGGCGGACGAGAACAGCACGAACGCTCCGGACACACCGGGGATGGCGTTGACGATCGGCGACAGCAGTATCAGCGCCGCGGACACCAGGATGGCGCGGGCCGGCACCTTGCGATCGGACACCTTGCCGAGCTTGTTCAGCATCGGGTTCGGCGACACCTCGGACAGCTGGTACAGGTGGCGGCCAGCCGAGTACAGCAGCGAGTTCAGCGCGGAAGATGCGGCGGTGATCACCACGAAGAACACCAGCGCGGACGCCAATTCAGCCCGGCGTACTGGAACACCATAATGAACGGGGAGGCAAAGGAGCCGTCCTCGTTCGGCTTGAACGAGGTCCACGGCACGATGCACATGATGGCCACGAGCGCGCCCACGTAGAAGATGAGCACACGCACGATGATCTCGTTGACGGCTTTGGGCAGCACCTCACGAGGATTCTTGGTCTCGGAGACGGTGACGCCCACGAACTCGAGCAGCTCATAGGCGAAGAACACCATCTGGAAGCTCATGAGGAAGGCCATCCAGCCGTTCGGGGCGAACGAGAAGCCGGCGAACAGGTTGTCGAGTCCGGCGTGGCCCGCCGGACTCACATGATCCACGCCATGAATCCGCGCGGCCGGGTAATGGTAGCCGATCACGATCATGACCACGGCGGTGACGATCATCGCGCAAATCAGCGTGATCTTGATCATCGAGAACCAGAATTCCACCTCGCCGAACACCTTGACGGCGATCAGGTTGACGGACACCAGCGACACCAGGAAGCACAGTTCGATCAGCCATTTCCAATGGGTCAGGTCGATGCCGAACGTGTCGAAGAAGGTGATGAAGTACGTGGAGACGGCCGTGATCTCGGTCATGCCCAGCAGCACGAGCGCGGCCCAATACGTCCAGCCGGCGAAATGCCCCCACCCGTTGCCAAGGTAACGGGTGATGAAATTGATGAAGGTGTGCTGGCTGGGGTCGCGGTACATCATCTCGCCGATGGCGCGCATCAGGAAGAACATGATGACGCCGACCAGGATATACACGAAGACGATCGAGGGGCCGGTCAGTGCCAGCGACTTGCCCGAACCCAGGAACAAGCCGGTGCCGATGGTGCCGCCAATGGCGATGAACTGTACGTGGCGATTGCTCAGGCCACGCTCCATCTCGTTGGTCTGGTCCAGGCTTTCGACAGACTTGAGTTTGCCCGTAGCCTGCTGTGTACCACCATTCACATTCGTATCGGCCATACTGATTTCATTTCTCTTCTCTGCCGCCCGATTGTTACGCACCAGACGCGATACTCGTTCAAAACAAGTTCAAACTGTATCACCGAAATATGTCACGAAAACCGCTCAGCTCAAGAATACATGCGATGATACTGTAAATATTCCGCCAAAAAGTTCAATTCATCAACACCAAATTGAACTTCTACCTCTATTCCACGGACTTGAGCGAGCTGACCGGGTCTACGCGATCGAGCACTGGTTGGTGAACAGCTGCACCAGCAGCGCGAACGCCAGCGTCGCCACCACGGCAATCGCATAGCTGTACCAGTGCACTTCCACTTCGAAATACAGCGACGGCATATTCAACGCAGCAGTCAGTAATCCGCCTATCCACCTGCCAAGCGGCAGACCAACCACCACACCCATACCGGTCAATATCATCATCTCGCGGTTCACGTAGTTGTGCACCTCGCGGTCATAGAAGCCCAGCACCTTCAGTGTGGCCATCTCGCGGATGCGTTCGGACACGTTCGTATTGGCCAACGTAAACAGCACCACCAGCGCCAGGCCGCCGGCGAGCCCCACAATCAGCGCCACCACGGCACCCATCAAATCGAACTTAAACGTGGCGGCCAGATGCGCACAGCTCACGGCCTTGAGCACCGACGATTCCTCGCCCAACCGATCCGCATATTCGGCCTGTTCGGTCTCGGAACCTTTCAGCTTGGCGAGCATCGCGTTCCACGTCAAGGTCGAGGCAGTGCCATCTCCCGAAGCCGAAGACGTCACACCGCCGGCCGCAAACTTCTGGTCGTACAGTCGCTCACTGATGTACACATCAGAGCCAATAAGATTGCGCGTCACGGCCGTGACCTGCACCTTGGCCCGGCTGCTACCGCCATTGCCCAGCGTGACGGTGTCGCCGGCATGAATATTCAGCGAGTTGGCGGCGGACTGCGATACAATCACGCCACTATCGTCCAGCGCTACAGTGCCGCCACCCGCTTTGCCGAAGATATTGGGCAGCCCAAACCATCCATCATCGCCAGCTTGTTCCAGCGTGACCATATCGTTCAAGATATTCAGCGAATCGTTGGGCACGGTCATCAGCTGCACGGTTTCGCTTTCCTGCGCCGCATTGCTCATCTCGCCACTATCCACGCGCAGATTCAGCGTTTCGGTGGTTTGGCCATCTTGTGCCACCTGCTTGCGCATCGCGGTGGCGTCATCGTCATTGGCCACGACCATCAGGTCGTACTGGTAGATCTGCTCGTATTGTTTGACGCCAATCGTGTCGACGGTGTCATTAATCGCAAATCCGCAGATAATCAACGCTGTGCAACCGGCCACGCCACCCACGGTCATAATCAAGCGCGACTTGAATCGGAAGATATTGCGCGCGGTGACTTTGCCGAGGAAGTTCAGCCGGCTCCATACCGGGCGAATCCGCTCCAGCAATATGCGAGCGCCCGCTTTCGGTGCCTTCGGCCGCATCAACGCGGCGGGCGTGTGCCGTATCTCCTCGCGACAGGCGAGCGCGGTGGCCACGCCCACGCCGACCACGAACAGCACGATGCCGGCCGAACCGTACAACCAGTCGTATTCGAGTCGCACACCGGGCAATATATACAGTCCCTCAATCACCACCAGCAGGAATGCCGGGATGCCAAGGAATCCGACCAGCAGACCGATGCCGCCGCCGACCAAGCAGGCGAGCAACGCGAACAGCAGATACCGGCTGGACACGGCGAGTCCGCCATAGCCGAGTCCAAGGTAGGTGCCGATAAGTCCGCGGTCTTCCTCGACCATGCGGGTCATGGTGGTCAGGCTCATGAGCACGGCGACCAGCAGGAACACAATCGGGAATGCGCGGCCGATGGATTCGATGGAACTGACGTCTGATTTGAGCGAGCTGAATCCGTCGATCGAAGCGCGTGTCTGCACATACCAACGTGCGTTGGCCACATCGTCGATGCGCCGTTGCTGCTTGGCGAATTCGCTTTCCGCTTCGCTTCGCTTCGCATCGAGTTCAGACTGCGCATCATCCAGTTTCGCCTTGCCGTCCGCGAGCTGTTGTTCGCCTTCTTCCAGCTGCCGCTCGCCTTCTTCGAGCTGCTGCTTGCCGCTGGCCAGTTGGGCGGCCTGCGCTTCAAGTTGCGCCGACTGGGTTTCGAGGGTTGCGGCATTCGCTTCGAGTTCCGCGGATTGGGTATTGAGCTGTGCCTCTCCTGCAGCCGCTTCCTGTTCCTTGGCGGTCAGTTGCGCGTTCTGCTGGTCCAAGGTGGATTGTGCGGGGGCAATGGTTTCGTTTAATGTGCGCTGCAAATCGGCTTTCTGCTGGGTCAGACTGTCTCGCTGCGTTTGCAGTTCCGTTTGCTTGGCGGCCAGCTGTTGCCGCAGCTCACTGATTGACGGCACTTCAGGCAGGGTAATGCCAAGCGCGCGAGCAGTTGCTTGATGGCCTGCCATGTGGGTGAGTTGAAGTCGATATTCGGGTCAAGTTGCGCCAGTAGATTGTCGGCCTGTTGAATCATGGACAGCATCTGATCAATTTGTGCCACGCCTTGGTCGATTTGGGTAATGCCCTGTTCGATTTTCGTGCGATTGGCAGTCAGTTCCGTTTGCGCCGCATCGAGCTGTTTGCGAGCCGAGGTGAGCTGCGCTTTGCCCGATTCGAGCTGGGTGCGCGCTTCGGCTATCTGCTGGCGACCTTGCGCGATCTGTTGACGGGCCGATGCAATCTGCGCACGTCCATCGGCGAGCTGCCGTTCGCCATCGGTAATGGTTGTCCTGTTGTTCTCCAATTCGGTACGGCTATCTTGCAATGTCGTTTCGTTGGCTTCCAGCTCGGCCCAGTTGTCGTCGATCTGCTTCTGGGCTTCGTCCAGCTGCTCGTTGGCCTCGTCTTGGGCATCGTCCAGTTTGCGCTGCGCGCTGGAGACGATCTGTTGACGACGGGCTTTCTGGCGTGTGGTCTGTATCTGATGTTCGATACGGTCGGCCACGGTTTTGACGGCTTCATCGTAGGCATCGGAAAACGTGTCAAAATCGGACGCACCAGTGACGGCAACCGATATCGCAGTGTATATATTGCCGGTCACGCCGTCGCTGGGTGCAAAGAACGTATAGTCCTCGGATGAGGTGGACCGGAAGGAGGTCATGCCCGAATAGCCGTCTGGATTGTTGAGGTCGCGCGGGTCAAGTACGACGCCGGTGATGGTGAGTTTCGTGGGGAACTGCGGGGATTGCTCGGCGTCGGCGTCCGTATTGGCGGCGGACTTCGCATCGGATGCCGAGGCATTGGCGGCGACACCTACCGTATCGGCATTATTGGAATCGTCAGTCTCCGTGGCCGCTACCGATATGACGGATGAAGAGGTGTCTTGTGGCGTCACAGTAATGGTGCCGCCAATCTTGAGTCCGCTATCGTTCAGGAACTGCTGAGTCACCGCCACTTCGCCGGCCTTGTTCGGCAGTTTGCCTTGTTGCAGGTACGGCTGATCAAGCCCTTCGGTACCGATTTCCTGCATGGTCACGGTTTTCTTGGTGCCGTCCACCAACGTGGTCACCGTCTGAGAACGTTCGGGCTGCACGGTTTGCACACCGTCGATTCGGCGCAGTGCCGTTGCATCATCATCGGTCAGGCCGTATGTGGATAGCACCTGCAGGTCATGCAGTCCCTGCTGATCGTAAAAACGACCGGCCGCCAGAAAAGCATCGCGGCATCCGGCGTAGATGCCGGTCAGCACGGCCACGCCAAGCAGCGTGATGACGGCGATCGAGACGAACCTCTTCCAGCTGCGCAGCCAGCAACGCAACGTATCTTTGGCAAATACCGCAGAAACGCCCGCTCCTCGACCGCCGCTATCGTCGAGGTTCCGCCGTTTCACAGAATGTTTCACAGGTTGTTTCACGAATCGCCTCGCTTGTTTCACGGGGCGTTTCACAGAGTGTCTTGCAGTGAGCATCGCCAATCACCTACCATTCGATATCGGCGATGGGCCGCGGCGTTGCGTTGACCTCCTCGCTGGTCACCTTGCCGGAGCGGAAGCGAATCACTTTGTGAGCCATCGGTGCAAGCGCGGAATTATGCGTGATGATCATTACGGTCATGCCTTGTGTTTGGCAAATATCCTGCAGCAACTGCAGCACTTCCTTGCCGGTCTCGTAATCGAGCGCACCGGTCGGCTCATCGCACAACAACAGCTTCGGCTTTTTGGCAATCGCGCGGGCGATGGATACACGCTGTTGTTCGCCGCCGGACAGTTGCGCGGGGAAGTTGTCCATCCTCTCCCCCAGTCCGACTTTGCGCAGCGTTTCCCCTGGATCGAAATGGTCAGGCAGATTTGCGAGGCGAGCTCCACGTTTTCGAGCGCGGTAAGGTTAGGCACCAGATTGTAGAACTGGAAGACGAAGCGATATCGTTGCGCCGGTAGGTCACCAGTTCCTTTTTCCGCAGACCCGTAATATCGCGTCCGCCGACCACTACGCGGCCGGTTGTGGCGGTATCCATGCCGCCCAGAATGTTCAATGCCGTGGTTTTGCCGGCACCGGACTGTCCCAGAATCACGCTTAATTCGCCTTGTTCGGCGGTAAAGCTGGCCTCGTCGAGCGCGCGAATCACACTGCTACCAGAAGGATATTCCTTGACCACATGGTCGAATTCGATATACGCCATCGCACACCTCCAACGCGCTCGTGGCAGCCACCTAGCCCCATAGGCCCCGCCAAAACTTCCTGCTATACTCAAGTAAAACAACACTGTGTCGGTTCTGCAACCAACAGTTGGATTGTGGGTTGTCGGAATTTGGGGAGAAGGCCATGGCCAAAGAATTGACGGAAAGCCGCCGCACCCGCTACACGAGACGTGCCATGCAGGACGCGCTTATCGAGTTGCTGCGCAATCAGCCGCTCGGCTCCATCACCGTTAAAGCGTTGTGCGAGCGGGCCGATGTGAATCGTTCCACGTTTTACGCGCATTATGCGAGCATCGAGGAACTGCTGCACGACATTGAAGACGAAACCATGGCCTGGGTCACCACCGCACTCGAACAGCTACTCGCCCAGCCAGATTCTGCCGGCATCGAGCATGTTATTGAGCGCATCTGCCAGTACATTGCCGACAATCGCAAGCATCTGCAGGTATTGATGAGCCCGAAAGCGGATATCGGCTTCCAGCAGCAGCTGCTGGGATTGATTTACAGCCAGCGCGGCGTAGGCGAACAGTTGCAATCTTCGGCGGGTTACCCAGCCGAGGCGCAGATGCGTATGCGATTCGCCGTGTCCGGCAGCATTGGGCTTTTGCAATATTGGCTCGCCACCGATCTCGCGGCCTCTCCCGAATCGGTGTCCCACACCATCTTCACCATGTGTATGCCTGCCACGCAGTGAACACGGTGAATTCAGTGAACTCAGTGAAGCGTGCGGTTTCATAAGCATCGCTCGCTATAGCTTCGCCTGCTCACCGGCCGCGCCCACGCCCGCGCTTGCGATAGCGCACAAATAGACGATTGACCATTTCTGAGACGATACGGCGGCATAGAATAACGAACGTTGCGCATCGCGGCAAGCCCCGCGTGCGCCAAAACCCAAGAAATGTGAGAGAAGGCACAATGAGTACTGCTGATGCGCCTAAGAAGCCGCGCGAAACCGACGACGTGCCGGTGCCGGCCACGCTGCGCAAGTCACTGAAGAACCGTCATATCCAGCTGATTGCACTGGGCGGCGCCATCGGAACCGGCCTGTTCTATGGTTCCAGCGAATCCATCGCGCTGGCCGGCCCCTCGATTCTGCTCGCCTACTTGGTTGGCGGCTTCGCAATCTTCATGATCGTGCGCGCGCTGAGCGAAATGTCCGTTGAGGATCCGAAGGCGGGCGCGTTCAGCTACTACGCCACTCGCTACTGGTCCAAGCGCGCCGGCTTCATCTCCGGTTGGAACTACTGGTTCAATTACATCCTCGTCTCGATGGTTGAGCTGTCCGTGGTGGGCAAATTCGTAAACTACTGGTTCCCGGCGATTCCGACATGGGTGTCGGCGGCCGTGTTCTTGGTGATTATCTGCGCCGCCAACCTGCTGGGCGTCTCCAAGTTCGGTGAGTTCGAGTTCTGGTTCGCCATTATCAAGATTGTGGCCGTGATCGCCATGATCGTCGGCGGCCTGGCCGTCATCATCTTCGCTCT
>ENA-OQDD01000259-OQDD01000259.1-human-gut-metagenome-genome-assembly--contig:-NODE-259-length-21986-cov-1.795645_pt1 | contig 21986 bp, 31 predicted proteins | sample MGYA00242507_ERZ504598 | MGnify/ENA primary metagenome ERZ504598 (study PRJEB26092, sample SAMD00036318) | human gut metagenome | host: Homo sapiens | study: EMG produced TPA metagenomics assembly of...
GGCGAAAGCAGGCATTCGGAGGTGGTGAGCAACGTACCCATGCCGTCACTTTCGATGGAACCGCCTTCAAGGACAAACCCCAAGCGATTTACATACTTTCCTTTCATCACTTCCGACTCCACCGCACGACAGCGTAATCAATTATCTTATCGGATGCAAACTTCAACCCCACCCGTTGAACTTAAAGTCGAGCAGAGATACACCGTCAGCATCCAGTAGGTGAGTGATCCATGGTCGCGTGCCCAAGTATCATTCGTCTCACACTTCAGGAAACGGACATTTTCCATATTCACCCTGCCGAGAATCTGTTTCTTCACCTCATCCGGTTCTGGGGTTACAATCAGCAATGTCTCCCGGGCGGCTATTTCGTGGGCAATGGCTACAAAACATTCCTGCACTTCGTCCAACATATAGGTCCAGTCTGTACCCGCATGGGGCCATGTAAGCTGTATGCCGCTTTGCAAAGCCCATTCGGCAGGCAAGTGGGGAGCACGTGTCTCTACCTGAAAAGTCATATTCTTGCCAAAACGCACCTGACAGTCCTTCTCTGCGGCACCACCCAGCGGCAGTCCTACAAAATATCCCATATTATTTATCTTTTCTAATTCGTTACTTTTTAAGTTAGCAGAGAGAGGGAGAATAAACCTTAGGTTTAGAATTGCCAAACCTCTACTTCAGACTTCTAAACCTCTACTCTATGATTGTAAACCTCTACTCGTCAATTATCACTTATCTTCCTTCGGTTTCCGGTCGAAGAACGGATTCTTGGAGGATGCACTCACCGGAATGGCAAAGACTGTCTTGCATTCTTTCAGCCAATCCAAACGCTGGGCGGCAAGTCCGGCAGAAAACAATCACACGGGTATCCACCCTCAAATCGGCAGCCATGGCACAAGCCGAACCTACAGCTATCCCTACATCCACCGTATTCAAAGCACAAGGTACTCCCTCCGGACGACCGGCACAAGTGGGAAAACCGCAGTGTCCGCAATTCAAACCTTGCGTCTGCTCGCGCGTACCTATTATAATTACACATTCAGCCTGCAAAATGTTGTCCGCATCACGGAGAAAGAACTTCATACCGTGCTCTTCAACCATAGCGACCATCTTTTCAGACAGCTTCTTAATGTCTTCACCCGTAACCAGCGCAGCTTCAATCACATCAATACCTTTTCCTTTCGGTGCCGTGCGCGCAGCAGTCAGCATTTGCCTTGCCACGTCAAGCACATGTTCGTGGCGGCAATCCCGTTCATTCTGTATCATAGTCTTTCTTTCCTGAATTAATTAGTGCGTCAAAGATAGCACAAATATTTTTTGCACTATCTTTGCGATACAGAAAGATTAAAGGAACACCATGCTGCAAATAGAAAATGCCAGTATCGCCTACGGCAACGATATACTTTTCTCGGGTTTCAACCTGCAATTGGAAAGGGGAGAGATAGCCAGTATCTCCGGCCCTTCGGGATGCGGAAAGTCGTCACTGCTGAATGCCATACTTGGATTTACTCCGTTAAAAGAAGGACGCATCGTCTTGAACGGCATTCTGCTGGATAAAGGAAACGTCGACGTTGTCCGTAAGCAGACTGCATGGATTCCACAAGAACTGGCATTGCCGCTGGAATGGGTAAAGGACATGGTACAATTGCCCTTCGGTTTAAAGGCAAACCGGGGTACACCCTTTTCTGAAACCCGTTTATTTGCATGTTTCGAGGATTTGGGTCTGGAACAAGAGTTATATTACAAACGGGTGAACGAAATATCCGGAGGCCAACGCCAACGGATGATGATAGCCGTAGCCTCAATGATTGGCAAACCACTGACCATTGTCGATGAACCGACTTCCGCTCTCGACTCCGGTTCCGCGGAAAAAGTACTCTCTTTCTTCCGCAGGCAGACAGAAAATGGAAGTGCCATACTGACCGTATCCCATGACAAAAGATTCGCCAACGGATGTGACCGACATATAATCATGAAATAACATACACACTATTGGGAACCATAGATATATCATACCTCAGCCTGGGCATCGGATTATTGCTATTATTAATACCGCTGTTTTACATCTGGAAGTTCAAGACCGGACTGTTGCGCGCTACTGTGATAGGTACAGCACGCATGATTGTCCAGTTGTTCTTCATCGGCATATACTTGAACTACCTCTTTTTATGGGATAACCCGTGGATAAACTTTCTATGGGTAATTGTCATGATATTTGTAGCATCGCAGACGGCATTGGCACGAACACAATTGAAGAGGAAGATTCTGCTCCTGCCCATATCCGCAGGTTTCTTATGCAGTGTAGTATGTGTAGGCTTGTACTTTATCGGAATAGTACTGAGAGTGGAAAACGTATTCAGCGCCCGGTATTTCATCCCTATTTTCGGCATACTGATGGGCAACATGCTATCCAGTAACGTCATAGCCTCAACACCTATTATAGTGGACTGAAACGGGAACAACAGCTTTACCGGTATCTTCTCGGCAATGGTGACTACAAAAGCGGAAGCACAGGCACCTTTCATCCGCCAAGCCATCATCAAATCCTTCAGTCCGCTGATTGCCAATATATCCGTGATGGGGCTGGTTGCTTTCCGGGAACCATGATTGGCCAGATATTGGGTGGCAGCAGCCCGAATGTGGCCATCAAATATCAGATGATGATTATGGTCATCACCTTTACCGCCTCCATGCTGTCACTGATGATTACAATCTCTCTGGCTTCCCGCAAGTCGTTCGATGCCTACGGCAAGCTACTGCCGGTGATGGTAGAGAAGAAGGGAAAAAAGGAGCATAAATAACTTCAACGGTGGTGGGCATCCAGTTTTCCGGGGAGATAGCGTAGCTGCACATATTGTACGCCCGGTTTCACAAAGCCGCTGTCCAACATCACTTTCTTTACACGGAATTCTTCAAGCCTATACTGCAGGTAACTTTTGATGCGTTGACTTTGCGGCTTGGTATATGCCAGCAGATTAACTTTTCCCAGCGAATCAATCTCTACCTTGCCTTGACGGTGCGTAGAGAAAGAGGACCGTCTTTTTTCTTAGCCTGATAATCTTTATCCTTGTCTACCCAAAAGATAGCCGTAGCCTTGGGAGTAGTATCTACCGGCTCCTCCATATCCTCAGATACATCTTTACCGGAACGGTTCGTATCCTGACAAGACAATAACGATAAAAGGAAAAGAAACAAAACAAGTAATGTTTTCATAATAAAGGAGAATAATGTGTCCAACTAATCAAACGTACCCGATGAAGCATATATTATCGGATATATAAAATGTTCTTCACCTTCCGTTTGCGGTTGTTCAAACAATTGTTTGTAGATAGGTTCCGGCTCTGTTTCAGAGAAAAAATCTGCATCAGCAGGATAAATACCATAATACCACCAGGGAGTTCCTTCCATATTATAAGGCTCAATACCCTCGATTACAAACTTATATAATCCAACTGTATCACCATCTTTTATAATGCTTGTATAGGTTCCATAATTGGTCCCCATATTATATCTCAATCCTTTTAAAGGAGCATATTCTTCTTCAGTAAACTCGCCTGCTACATATTTTTTTCTTTGCATGCAAAAGGAATCTCATATTTCCTCCATCAGGAGAAAGAATAAAAGGATTGGGTCCATCAACCTCTATTGTATATTCATATTCTACTCCGAATTTTGATAACACCTCGACCAGTTCGTATGCAATATTACTGCATCGGCGGGAGGGTTGAGCAAAGTTGTTTTTTTCACCAATAAGGTGTATTCATACCCCTTGCTATAATCAAACCCGGCAATTCCTAAAAAGTCCAACGCTTCATATTCATTTTTACCTTCCTCCTTTACCAACATACAATCAATGAAATGATCACTTCCCCAAGGCTGGTAAGTGCCAATCTCGGAAGAGACCTTCATTTTAATGTTTTCTACATTGTCTTGTGGAGTATCACTGTTACAAGAGGTCACACCAATTATAATCAAGAGCGATAAAATTCCGAATAGTTTTTTAGTTTTCATAGATTTAGTTTTATAATAATCGCTCGCAAAGATAGTCTTTTTCGTGATAAAACATTTTTCGATAAGAGTTTTTGTTGGAAGAAAACCGTCTATTACTCAAATTTGTTACTGATATTTTATAAAAAGAATAAAAAACATTCTCAATCCATTGCTTTTTACTATATTTGCAACCAAATTTTCTGTTCACAATGAAAATTAAGGAATTAGTAAGCGCCCTTGAACGGTTCGCGCCTCTGCCATTGCAAGACGGATTTGATAATGCCGGCCTGCAAATCGGATTGACAGATGCGGAAGCAACAGGGGCTTTGTTGTGTCTTGACGTTACTGAAGCTGTACTGGATGAAGCCATTGCATTGGGATATAATGTGGTTATATCACATCACCCTCTCATTTTCAAAGGGTATAAATCCATCACGGCAGGGATTATGTGGAACGTTGTATCTTGAAAGCCATCAAGAATGACATCGTTGTTTATGCTGCGCACACTAACCTGGATAATGCACCGGGAGGAGTGAACTTCAAGATTGCCGAGAAAATCGGTTTGAAGAATGTCCGTATCCTGGAAGCCAAGGAAAATGCGCTGGTAAAGCTGACCACATTTGTACCGACCGCCCAAGCGGAAGACGTGAGGAAAGCCTTGTTCGACGCTGGATGCGGCAATATCGGCAACTATGATTTGTGCAGTTATAACATGGAAGGCGAGGGGACATTCCGAGCCCGGGAAGGTGCCACCCATACTGTGGAGCGATAGGGGAGCTGCATACCGAACGTGAAGTACGTATTGAGACAATCATACCCGCCTACAAAAAAGCGGCAACTGTCAAGCACTGCTTGCGGCACATCCATATGAAGAACCGGTCTATGATATTTATCCCTTGCAAAACTCATGGCCACAAGCCGGAGCCGGTGTCATTGGCGAATTGGAAGTACCGGAGACAGAACTTGAATCCTGAAACGGATAAGAAAACCTCGAAGTAGGGTGTCTCAGACATAACAAACTCCTCGGGCGGGAAATACAGACTGTTGCATTATGTGGCGGCGCCGGCGCTTTCCTAATGCCGCTTGCCATCCGCAACCGTGCAGATGTCTTTATCACCGGCGAGATAAAATACCATGACTATTTCGGACATGATACCGATATATTATTGGCTGAAATAGGGCATTATGAAAGTGAGCAATATACGAAAGAAATATTTTATACAATAATCCGGGATTTGTTTCCTCATTTTGAGGTTCAGATGACCAAAGTGAATACAAACCCCATAAAATACATGTAAGTAAAATGGCTAAAGAAGCAAAAAAAGATCCTCAGGAATTAACCGTAGAACAGAAGTTGAAAGCTTTGTTCCAATTGCAGACAATGCTGTCCAAAATCGATGAAATCAAGACGTTGAGAGGTGAACTTCCACTGGAAGTACAGGACTTGGAAGACGAAATAGCCGGTCTGAGTACCCGTATAGACAGAATCAAGCAGAAGTTGCCGAGTTGAAATCCTCCATTGCAGGAAAGAAAGTTGAAATTGAAACCGCAAAGGCTTCTGTAGCTAAATATAAAGACCAGCAGGACAACGTACGCAACAACCGCGAATATGACTTCTTAAGCAAGGAAATCGAATTCCAGACATTGGAAATCGAACTCTGCGAAAAGCGTATCAAGGAATTTGCCGCACAAGAGGAAGAAAAATCTCAGGAAGTAGCAGAAAGCACTGCTGCTCTGGAAGAAAGACAAAAAGACCTCGACGTAAAGAAGAGCGAACTGGACGAAATCATCTCCGAGACCAAGCAAGAGGAAGAGAAGCTGAGAGACAAAGCCAAAGAACTGGAAACAAAGATTGAACCCCGTCTGCTTCAGTCCTTCAAACGTATCCGTAAGAATTCACGCAATGGACTGGGTATTGTATACGTACAGCGTGATGCTTGCGGTGGTTGCTTCAACAAGATTCCGCCCCAGAGACAATTGGACATCCGCTCACGCAAGAAAATTATCGTTTGCGAATATTGTGGCCGTATCATGATTGACCCGGAATTAGCAGGTATAACTCCCGAACAGAAAGTGGAAGTTGTAAAGGAAAAGCCAGTAAGAGCCAAAAGAAAAATCGTACATATCCGGCTCAGATAATTAAAAATAGAACATTTTCTATATATAAAACGGCAATAGTAAAGCACCTATTGCGTTTTTTTGTTAAATAAGCTCATAAAAACCTGCTATTAGAGAAAAAAGAAGTAGTTTTGTTGCTTGAAAAATTAATAGAATTAAATTAAAAAGCATGAGACTAAACAAATTATTCATACTCTATTCACTTTTCGGAATATTGATGGCATCGTGCATAAAAGATGAAGCACCCAATGCTGAAGCTGATATAACAGGCATCTCTTTTGAAGAAGATGTACTGGCAAGCGCTCGTTTCAATTTAAATCCGTCTTACAATGATAATCTGCAGGCCTACCCCATATTAGTAAAAGTAAAAGAGGGCACTCCTTTAAACAAACTATCCCCCTGTTTGAGTTGACGCCGGGCGCTACCATTAGTCCGGAAAGTGGTAGTGAACACGATTTCTCTGACGGAAAAAGGGTAAAGTATACCGTAACTTCCGAGAACAAGGCTTGGCAGCGAGTATATTCCATCGGTGTACGCGAACAATCGGTATCAGACATCCCAAATGAATTCCATTTTGAAGACATACGACTTATCAATGGAATTAACCCCAAATACAAATATCAGGAGTTCTATGAAGAACAAGACGGATTGGAACTGACATGGGCCAGTGGAAATGAAGGATTCAACTGGGCAGCCAGTTCATCAGCTACTGAAAATTACCCTACGTCACAATATGACAATGGTAAAAACGGAAAGTGTGCCAAATTAGAAACTCGGCTTACCGGCTCTCTGGGAGCAATGGTAGGTATGCCGATAGCTGCCGGAAATTTGTTTATCGGTGAGTTTGATATGACGAATGCTCTCACCAGCCCATTGAAAGCCACACATTTCGGCACTCCTTTCTGTTATAAGCCCTCACGTCTAAAAGGTTGGTACAAGTACAAAGCCGGTGAACGTTTTTATGAAAACGGCGGATACACCGACCGTAAAGATGTGATGAACATCTATGCAATCTTTTATGAAGGCGAAAGTTACAACGAAGCAGGAGAAGTTACGGAAGTAATATTGGATGGAAATCTGCCAAACCAGAACTATGAACATCCCAGTATGGTAGCTTTAGCTCTAATATCCAATCCCCACGAAACCGATGATTGGGAAGCTTTCGACATTCCTTTTGACTATCAGAGATATGGAAAAGAAATAGATGAAACCAAACTGGCAAAAGGAAAATATAAACTAAGTATCATTTTTGCATCCAGCAAGGACGGGGCAACTTTTGAAGGTGCGCCCGGAAGTACCCTTTTAGTGGATGACGTGGAACTGATTTTCGAATAAGAACCATATAGAATTGGAATACAACATGATAAAGAAAATATTAGCATTCATCGCATTGGTAGGTTGTATGCAAACTGCCATATACGCTCAAGAGAATCAGAATCGTACGCTTATAAACGCTGCCCTGCACGGATGGGAATATGAGATAAGAGCCGGTGTCAGCATCGGTGGTACTTCTCCGCTTCCATTGCCCGTAGAAATACGGAGTATCGATGCCTACAATCCTACTTTAGCTCTTATGCTGGAAGGAAATGCCATCAAGTGGTTGGGAAAAACTAAAAAATGGGGAGTAATAACCGGTGTAAGACTGGAAACCAAAAATATGATTACCAAAGCGACAGTAAAGAACTATGGCATGGAAACCATAGGAAATGACGGTAACCGCTTGAAAGGTAACTGGACGGGAGGAGTAAAAACCAAAGTACGCAATGCCTACATTACTGTCCCCGTACTTGGAGCATATAAAGTCAACTCACGATTGCGAGCCAAAGCAGGTGCATATGTATCCTACCTGATGGATGAGGAATTCTCCGGATATGTATATGAAGGTTATCTGCGTGAAGGTAATCCTACCGGAAAGAAAGTCAACTTCTCCGACGGTGCCATTGCCACTTACGACTTTTCGGATGATTTGCGCAAGTTTGCCTGGGGCGTGCAAGCTGGTGTAGACTGGCGTGCCTTCAAACATCTGAGTGTATTTGCCGACCTTACATGGGGATTGAATGATATTTTCAAGAAAGATTTCAATACAATTACCTTTGCCATGTATCCCATCTACTTGAATGTGGGTTTCGGGTATGCCTTCTAAGATACTCGGGTATACCGAGTAAATACTCATAAACAAATAAAGGTTTAGGTTGTTATCAATCCCATAAAAAGATAACCACCTAAACCTTTATTTATGAATATAAAAGTTTGGAGCACTGCGTTGCTCATATTATGCCTATGTCCTGCGGCTATGGCACAGAAAGCCAACCGCTATCTTGAGAAACCACTCCCACAAGGCTGGGGAAAGGACGCCTCCCATGCCATTCCCGGAGATGACAATCTGTTCAGCGGACAGATACCACCCATTGACGACAAGTGGTGGAAAGCATTCGATGACCCGATGCTGGATTCACTGATTACAGTAGCCTCCACTCAAAACTATTCCGTACTTTCTGCCATGGACCGTATGGATATGGCCAAAGCCAACCTGCGGATAGAACGCGGCGGCTTTTTCCCTTCCATCTCATTGGACGGAGGATGGGCACGGCAGCAAAGCAGCAGCAATGTCAACGCACTTCCGCAATCCATTACCGGTGCATACAGCACCTCGCTCAACGCCAGTTGGGAACTGGACGTATTCGGAAGTATCCGCCAACGGGTAAAGGCACAGCGGGAAACCTTCATGACAAGCAAGGAGGAATATACCTCCGTCATGATTTCCCTCTGTGCCCAGATAGCCTCTGCCTACATCGGACTCCGCGAACTGCAGCAAGAACTAAGTGTAGTGACCACAATTGCCATACCCAGGCAGCCGTACTCAACATCACCGAAGTACGCTACAAAACCGGACTGGTATCCAAGCTGGACGTCTCGCAAGCCAAATCCGTATATTACAGTACCAAAGCCTCCATCCCACAACTGGAGGCAGGCATCAATCAATACATCACGACACTCGCAATCTTACTCGGTACTTACCCCCAGCATATCCGCCCCATATTGGAGAAGCCCGGCAAACTGCCCGACTATATGGAACCCATAGGCATCGGTATTCCTGCCGACCTGCTGCTCCGCCGCCCCGATATACGGCAAGCCGAACGCCAAGTCAACGCGCAGGCGGCAACACTTGGCGCATCCCAAAGTGACTGGCTGCCGCAAGTGTTCCTGAAAGGTTCCATCGGCTATTCCTCCCATGACTTGAAGGACTTGACTAAACGGAACAGTATGACATTTGAAATTGCTCCAAGCATCAGCTGGACCTTATTCAGCGGTACCAAACTGGTGAACGCTACCCGTCTGGCACGTGCCCAGCTCGATGAATCCATTCACCAGTTCAACCAGACAGTGCTTACCGCCGTGCAGGAAACAGATAATGCCATGAACTCCTACCGCAACTCCATCCAACAGATTGTTGCCATGCGCGAAGTATGCAACCAGGGAGAAGAAACGCTAAAGCTCTCCCTCGATTTGTACAAACAAGGGCTTACTCCCTTCCAGAACGTACTGGACGCACTACGCTCACTCCTGACATACGAAAATCAACTGGTGCAGGCACAAGGCAGCTCCTTGCTGCATCTGATAGCCTTATACCAGGCATTGGGAGGCGGATATGAAATGAATCAGAAATAAGAATATAAACTAAACCGAACCGTATATGAAAAATCAAATGTACATCACCCTGCTCATCCTGCCATTGCTGGCAACGGGATGCGGGGGAAGGAAAGAAACGGCACAAACGATGCCCATTCCCGAGATAAGCGTGGCCCGTCCGACAGTGCAGAACATCACGCTGACAAAAGAATATCCGGGCTACCTGACTTCTGAAAAGACCGTAGACCTGGTAGGCAGAGTCAGCGGAACCTTACAGACCATCTCTTACGCTCCCGGCAGCCGGGTACGCCAGGGACAAGTGCTTTTTGTCATCGAACCGACAGTCTATCAAGACAATGTGCGGCAGGCAGAAGCAGAACTCAACACTGCCCGCGCCAACCTGGAATACGCCCAAAACAACTACACACGTATGCAGGAGGCCGTGAAAAGCGATGCTGTAAGCCGTATACAAGTGCTGCAAGCACAATCCGACGTGGCAACCTCGCAGGCTGCAGTGAGCAATGCGGAAGCAGCCCTGAACACGGCACGCACCAATCTGAGCTACTGCACCGTCCGTGCCCCCTTCGACGGCACCGTAAGCCGTAACCTGGTGGATGCCGGAGGCTATGTAGGCGGCAGCGTGCAGCCCGTCACACTGGCAACCATCTACAAAGACGACCATTTGTACACGTACTTCAATGTAGCAGACAACCAATGGCTCTCCATGCTGATGCAGCAAGGGGACAGCATTCCCCGGCAAGTAACCGTCAGCCTGGGCAAAGACGGGCTTCTCACTTATCCTGCACAACTGGATTATCTTTCGCCCAACGTAGACTTGAACACCGGAACTCTGAACATCCGCGCCCGTCTCGACAATCCTAAAGGACTTCTGAAAAGCGGCCTCTACGTCAGCATCATCTTGCCCTACGGAGAGCAACAGCAGGCCATCCTGCTGCCGGATGCCTCCATCGGCACCGACCAGCTGGGGAAATACATATACGTAGTCAACGATTCGAATATAGTGCGCTACCGCCATATAGAAACCGGACAACTGATAGGGGACAGCCTACGCCAGATAAGGGCAGGCATCACTCCCCGGGAACGCTACGTCACCAAAGCGCTGATGAAGGTAAGGGATGGAATGAAAGTACATCCCATCGACAACTAATATGAATTGATTAATACCAAAGCCTATGTTTTCAAAATTCTTCATAGACCGTCCTATCTTTGCTACCGTATTGGCGCTGCTCATCGTCGTAGCAGGACTGGTCACACTGGGTATCCTGCCCATTGCCCAATATCCGGACATCACACCACCCACCGTGCAGGTCAGTGCCGTATATCCCGGAGCCAATGCGCAGACGGTAGCACAAACCGTCGGCATTCCCATCGAGCAGCAAGTCAACGGAGTGGACGGAATGCTTTATATGTCCTCCAACTCCAGCTCATCGGGCGCTTACTCGCTTACCATTACTTTTGCCGTAGGCACAGACATTGATATGGCTACCGTGCAGGTCCAGAACCGGGTAAGCGTGGCCCAGTCGTCACTACCTACTCCCGTTGTGGTGCAAGGCGTCACTGTACAGAAACAGTCATCGAACATCGTGATGTTCCTCACGATGACGTCGGACAGCAAAGACTACGACGGACTTTACCTCAGCAACTATGCCAAGCTGAATCTTGTGGACCAACTGACGCGTGTGCCGGTGTGGGTGCCGTCAATGTGATGGGAGCAGGGGACTACTCCATGCGTATCTGGCTCGACCTGCCGCCATGCGCATCCGCTATCTTTCGCCGGCCGATGTATACCAAGCCATCCAATCACAGAATGTGGAAGTCAGCGCAGGTAACGTAGGGCAACCCATCGGCACAGACAATAAAAATGCCTATCAATACAGCCTGACCGTAAAAGGGCGCCTTACCTCGCCCGAAGAGTTCGGCAACATCATCCTGCGTACCGAAGCCGGAGGGAAGATACTCCGTCTGCGCGACGTGGCGCACATCGACCTAGGCTCGGCCTCTTACAGCGTAGTATCCCAACTGGACGGGAAACCCACCGCTGCCATCGCTATCTATCAGCAACCTGGCAGCAACTCGCTGGACGTTTCCAAAGGAGTAAAGGCAAAAATGCAGGAACTCTCGCAAAATTTCCCTGCAGGCATACAATACAATGTAACCCTGGACACTACGGATGTCATTCATACTTCCATAGACGAAGTGATGGTGACGTTCCTTGAAACAACCCTGCTGGTAGTTCTCGTCATCTTCCTGTTCCTGCAGAACTGGCGGGCGGTCGTCATTCCCTGCATCACTATTCCGGTATCACTCATCGGCACACTGGCCGTCATGTCCTTGTTCGGCTTCTCCATCAATACGCTGACACTATTCGGACTGATACTTGCCGTGGCCATCGTGGTGGATGATGCCATTGTGGTGGTGGAGAACTCCACGCGTCTGCTGGACACGGGGCGCTACACCTCCCGCCAGGCTGTGACCGAAGCGATGGGAGAGATTACCGGACCCATTGTCGGGGTAGTGCTGGTGCTGCTTGCCGTATTTATCCCGACAACACTCGTCAGCGGCATATCAGGACAACTGTATAAACAGTTTGCCTTGACCATTGCAGCCAGCACCGTACTTAGCGGATTCAACTCACTGACCCTTACTCCGGCACTCTGTGCTTGATGCTGCAACCTACCCGGCCTTCCAAAAATCCCCTATATCGGGGGTTCAACCATCTGTACGACAAGACACAAGGAGTCTACGACCGGATAGTGGAGTACCTGCTCCAACGCCCTGTCGCTTCCATCGTTTCATATGCGGTTTTCACATTGATTGCTGTCCTGCTGTTTGTCAAATGGCCGTCCACATTTGTTCCGGAAGAAGATGACGGCTATTTCCTCGCAGTGGTACAGCTTCCCCCTGCATCGAGCCTGGAGCGCACCCAAGCCGTAGGAAAGCAGATAAATAAGATTCTCGATTCTTACCCCGAAATAAAGGACTACATCGGCATATCCGGCTTCTCCGTGATGGGAGGTGGAGAGCAAAGCAATGCGGCCACTTACTTCATCGTACTGAAAACTGGAATGAACGCAAGGGAAAGGAACATACGGCTGAAGCCGTAGTACAGCGCTTCAATATGGAAGTATATGGCATCCAGGAAGCAGAGATATTTGCCATGGTCCCGCCTGCCATCCCCGGACTGGGAGCTACCGGAGGCCTGCAACTCCAATTGGAAGACCGCCACAACCTCGGCGCCACCGAGATGCAGCGTGCTGTAGAGACCTTGATGGAGCATTACCGCAATTATCCGGCACTGGCATCGGTCAGCAGCCAGTACCAAGCCAATGTACCGCAATATTTTTTGAATATAGACCGCGACAAGGTACAGTTGATGGGTATCCCGCTGAACAGTGTATTCACCGCCTTGGGTTACTATATGGGGGAGGCCTACGTCAACGACTATGTACAGTTCGGACACATCTACCAAGTGAAATTGGGGGCGGGCGACCGTGCCCAGCGTGTCATCGACGATGTTCTGAAATTGAGCGTTCCCAATGCATCGGGAGAATGGTACCTTTCTCTTCCTTCACCCGGGTGGAAGAGCAGTTAGGCATGGACCAGATAAACAGATATAACATGTACTCCACAGCAGCCGTGACCTGCAATGTGGCTCCGGGCAGTAGTTCGGGAGAGGGTATCCGGCAAATGGAAAGTCTAATCAAAGAGCATCTCGGAGACGAGTTTGGCTATGAATGGACTTCGGTAGCCTATCAGGAGACGCAGGCGGGAACCACGACGACTGTCGTATTCGTCATGGCACTGCTGGTTGCCTTCCTTGTACTCGCCGCACAATACGAAAGCTGGACCAGTCCGGTAGCTGCCGTAATGGGACTTCCGGTTGCACTGCTCGGTGCCATGCTGGGATGCTATGTCATGGGGACTCCGGTCAGCATCTACACACAAATTGGAATCATTCTGCTTGTCGCCTTGTCTGCCAAAAACGGTATTCTGATTGTGGAGTTTGCACGTGACTTTCGTGCACAAGGCAATTCAATCCGCGATGCGGCATTCCAGGCCGGACATATCCGCCTGCGACCTATTCTGATGACATCGCTTGCATTCGTATTCGGGGTTATGCCGCTGCTTTTTGCAACCGGAGCAGGGGCGGGAAGCCGTATTGCACTGGGAGCCGCCGTAGTGTTCGGTATGGCACTGAATACCTTGCTTGCCACGGTCTATATTCCTAATTTCTACGAATTGATGCAGAAGTTGCAAGAGAAGTTCAGTAAGAAACAATAGGGAGGATGAGCTACAAGTTATGGATTATGGTTATAAGCTATCACACTTATAGCCCATAATCCATAACTCATTTTAGCAACTTGCTGCTAAAAGTTGTATCTTTGCGTGCGAATTGCCTCTTAAAGAAATTGAAGTTATGAAAGCATATTTCATCGCCATACTTACCTTATTCACTTGTATAGCTACCGTCGTCCGGGCGCAGCAAATGTCTGAACTTAAAAACCGGATTGACAGTCTGCTCAATGGCAAGAAAGCCACCGTTGGTATAGCCGTATGGACAGACAAAGGAGACATGCTCCGGTATAACGACCATGTACACTTCCCCTTGCTCAGTGTATTCAAATTCCATGTGGCACTGGCCGTACTGGACAAGATGGATAAGCAAAGTATCAGTCTGGACAGCATTGTTTCCATAAAGCATCCCAAATGCTGCCCAATACCTACAGCCCCCTGCGGAAGAAGTTTCCCGACCAGGATTTCACGATTACGCTTAGGGAACTGATGCAATACAGCATTTCCCAAAGCGACAACAATGCCTGCGATATCTTGATAGAATATGCAGGAGGCATCAAACATATCAATGACTATATCCACCGGTTGAGTATCGACTCCTTCAACCTCTCGGAAACAGAAGACGGCATGCACTCCAGCTTCGAGCTGTATACCGCAACTGGAGTACTCCTTCCGCTATGGCCCGACTACTGAGAACGGCCGATGAAAAGAGTTGTTCTCCAACAAGGAGCTGAAAGACTTCTTGTGGCAGACCATGATAGATACTGAAACCGGTGCCAACAAACTGAAAGGTATGTTGCCAGCCAAAACCGTGGTAGGACACAAGACCGGCTCTTCCGACCGCAATGCCGACGGTATGAAAACTGCAGATAATGATGCCGGCCTCGTTATCCTTCCCGACGGCCGGAAATACTACATTGCCGCCTTCGTCATGGACTCATACGAGACAGATGAGGACAATGCGAACATCATCGCCCGCATATCACGCATGGTATATGATGCGATGAGATGAGAGAGGCAAGGGGGCTATTGGTAGCTCCTCCTATAAGTTTGATACTCGGGTATATCCTGCAGAAAAGTATAGCTGTTGTACTCGTAATCTATGCGGCAACAATAATGCTGAAGCCCGTTGCTGACAATCAGATAATCCACTTTCAGCACCATGTTGTAGCGGGTAATCTGGTCGAAAACCTTTTGGGTGATTTCTATTTCAGGTGCCTTGTATTCCACAATCATCCGGGCGGTAAGGTCGCGCCGATAGAGCACTGTATCACAGCGTTTCTTTGTACCGTTCAGCTGTACCTGCACCTCATTTGCCATAAGCGCCTGCGGATACCCCTTGTGAGCAAGAAGAAAGTGGACGAAGTGCTGCCGCACCCATTCTTCAGGGGTCAAGGCGACATAACGACGACGGATTATATCGAAAATAACATTTTTTCCGTTCCTTGCGGCAATTTTAGCATCGAATGCTGGTAGGTTTAACGATAACATTTACTACATTTGTAAGTTAAATAATGGTTCCCGTCTTTTGGGAACACAAATTTAATGAAATCTTATGAAAACAAAAGAAGAAATCGTAGCCAATTGGCTGCCCCGTTACACAAAGCGTAACCTGGAGGATTTTGGAGAGTACATTCTGTTGACCAACTTCAACAAGTACGTAGAGATTTTCGCAGAAAAGTTCAATGTTCCCATTCTCGGTAAAGATGCCAACATGATATCTGCCAGTGCAGAAGGAATGACCATCATTAATTTTGGTATGGGAAGTCCTAATGCCGCCATTATCATGGACTTGCTGAGTGCTATCAGGCCCAAGGCATGTCTGTTTCTGGGTAAGTGCGGCGGTATAGACAAGAAAAATAGAATAGGGGACCTCATCCTTCCCATTGCCGCCATCCGTGGCGAGGTACCTCCAACGACTACTTCCCACCTGAAGTCCCGTCACTCCCGGCATTTATGCTGCAACGTGCCGTTTCTTCTGCCATCCGCGATTATGCCCGTGACTACTGGACCGGTACCGTATACACCACCAACCGCCGCATTTGGGAACATGACGAGGAATTCAAAGAATATCTGAAGAAAACCCGTGCCATGGCTGTCGATATGGAAACAGCAACCCTATTCAGCTGCGGTTTTGCCAATCATATTCCCACGGGAGCCCTTCTGCTGGTTTCAGACCAACCGATGATTCCGGAAGGTGTAAAAACCGATAAAAGCGACAATCTGGTGACCCAGAATTATGTAAAGGAGCATGTTGAAATCGGCATCGCATCCTTGCGCATGATTATTGATGAAAAGAAAACCGTAAAACACTTGAAGTTCGACTGGTAATCCGTTACGGGACATCCCCTCGTATAGCATTTACTTTATTATATGGCAAAACAAGAAACAACCTGTGATGATATTCTAAAAGAGTTGAGAGCCAAGCAATACCGCCCCGTCTACTATCTCATGGGCGAGGAATCGTATTACATAGACCTCATCTCCGACTATATTGTAGACAACGTTCTCACTGACACCGAAAAGGAATTCAACCTGACCGTAGTCTACGGTGCAGATGTCGATATAGCCACTGTCATCAATGCGGCCAAGCGCTATCCGATGATGTCCGAACGCCAGGTCGTAGTCGTAAAGGAAGCGCAGGCCATCCGCAACATGGAGGAGCTTTCATACTACCTGCAAAACCGTTGAACTCCACCATTCTTGTTCTATGCCACAAACATGGGGTGCTGGACAGAAGAAAGAAGCTGGCGGCCGAAATAGAGAAGGTGGGAGTTCTATTCGAATCCAAGAAGGTGAAGGATGCCCAGTTACCGGCATTCATCACCTCATACATGAAGCGCAAAGGTGTAGACTTGGATCCTAAAGCCACCTCCATGCTTGCCGATTTCGTAGGTACGGACCTCAGCCGCCTTACAGGAGAACTGGAAAAACTGATTATAACTCTTCCAAAAGGTCAGACACGCGTCACCCCCGAACAGATAGAACGTAACATCGGAATCAGTAAGGATTATAATAACTTTGAACTTCGCAGTGCCATTGTAGAAAAAGACATACTAAAGGCCAATAAAATAATAAAATATTTTGAAGAAAATCCGAAAACAAACCCTATCCAGATGACTTATCTTTACTTTTCGGCTTCTTCTCCAACTTGATGTTGCTTATTATGCACCCGAAAAGACGGAGCAGGGTATTGCCAGTTTCATAGGATTAAAGACTCCCTGGCAGTCGCGCGAATCCTAAGTGCCATGCGCCGTTACAGCGGAGTAAAGACCATGCAGATAATCGGAGAAATTCGATATGCAGATGCCAAATCCAAAGGAGTAGGAAATTCCTCCTAAGCGATGGAGATATCCTCCGGGAATTGGTCTTTAAGATTCTACATTAACTTCCATACAGCATCCTTTTCCATAAAAGGGGAAAAAGCATAAAACAGACTGATTTGATATCATTATGTCATTTTAGGGGATTTATCCCCTTTTCTATTTCGGTCCTTAGCATAGACAGTAAAATAGGAGATAATAATCATATTTACAGCAAATTACGTTCATTTATAAGCTCTGAGAATCGTGTTTTTATAACGAATCGACCAATTATACAGAAATAAAGCAAGGATTTAAGTCTTGAAGACTAGAAAATAAATAAAGCATCTTATTTTCTTATTTATGTCACATCTTTTCTCCTTTAGTAAAAAGAAGAGATGGAGCAATTCAGCTTTAAATCGTCATATATGAAATCTGTTACACTTTTCAAGAGTACAATAGTTGTAATACACAACTAGGATAATTGACTATTGTGAATTTAATACATTACATAAATATCTATATGACGGACGTATTATAACATATGTAATATTATACTTGAAAACACAAATGTAATAAGTAATATTTAATATCGCAAACTGATGGTTTACAAAATAATAGAGTAGGGGTTAACCCATATAATTATAAGCAATAAATATATAATATATCAATTACATACGACGATTAATCAAATTATTAAATTATAATATTAATATAAATGAGCGACAAAACAAATGTAATACAGCATTTACCATCAAAAAACAATTATATAATATGCTAATAACTAGACAAATATATTATTTTATTAAACTTACGATAAACACCTATTTTACTCGTAATTTGTATTATAGCATTTGTAATGATGAATATTGTAATAACAGCATTTCATTTGTGAACTTTAAAATATTACATTTTTAATTTGCTTTTGTGATGTCGTTTTTTTACTTTTGTAATCCAATAAATAACATGTACAATTGTAATAACACATAAACCATGAGTATAAAAGACAGGTTCAAAATGGTTATGGACCGGGAGAAACTGACAGCAGGAGCTTTTGCCGAGAGTATCGGCGTGGCCCAAGCCACCATTTCTCACATCTTGGGTCCGCGTAACAAATATCCAAGTACGGAAGTCATTCTCCGATTGCATCAACGATACAACGACATAAACTTGGAGTGGCTGCTTACCGGAAAAGGTAATATGAGTAATAATCCGGATTCACCCGAAAACGATGGATTCGACTATCCTTTATTCGCCGAGAATCCGGAAAATCTGTCCAACGGGCCGGAAGAATCTAAAAATCGCAAGGAAATTGCATTAGAGACAGCCCTAAAATCGCCTAAAGAGATTGTAAAACAAGAGATTATCTACAAAGAAAGACCTCCCAGAAAAATCACAGAAATAAGAATTTTCTTTGATGACAATACCTACGAGACTTTCAAATCGGAAAATTAAGGAATGAGAATGGAAATAGACTAACGCCCCGGCATAAAAAAGAAACGGGTTCATTTTATTCTGCACTCGGTTTACACTATCTTTGCACCCGAAAGAAAAACATCCCTCTTTATAGATATGAAAAAGTATATTTTAGATCTGACAGTGACAGAGAACCTCCGCTTGCATGCCAACTACGTGTTGTTGAAGCTGACTTCTCCATCCCCACTTCCGGAAATGCTTCCGGGACAATTTGCAGAGATTCGCGTGGACGGCTCGCCTACCACTTTTTTGCGCCGCCCCATCTCCATCAATTATGTAGATAGACAACGGAACGAGGTCTGGTTCTTAATCCAACTTGTAGGCGACGGAACCAAGCGATTAGGAGAAGCAAAAGCAGGCGATATAATCAATGTAGTGCTTCCGTTGGGAAACTGCTTCACAATGCCTGAAAAGCCCTCAGACAAGCTCTTATTGGTAGGTGGAGGTGTAGGTACAGCTCCTATGTTATATTTAGGCGAACAGCTCGCCAAGAAAGGTTGCAAGCCAACATTCCTGCTGGGTGCCAGAAGTGACAAAGATTTGCTTCAATTGGAACAATTTGCCGCCTATGGCGAGGTGTATACCACCACCGAAGATGGCAGCCACGGAGAGAAGGGATACGTAACACAACACTCCATATTAAATAAGGTGTACTTTGAGCAGATATATACTTGCGGCCCCAAACCGATGATGATGGCAGTAGCAAAGTATGCCAAAAGTAAAGGCATCAGTTGCGAAGTATCTTTGGAAAATATGATGGCGTGTGGCATAGGCGCTTGTCTATGCTGTGTAGAAAATACCACGGAAGGTCATTTGTGCGTATGTAAAGAAGGTCCGGTTTTTAATATAAACAAACTATTATGGCAGATTTAAGTGTAAATATTGGTGAATTACAAATGAATAATCCGGTGATGACTGCATCCGGAACATTCGGATATGGTGAAGAATTCGCCGATTTCATCGAACTATGCGAATAGGCGGTATTATTGTAAAGGGAACCACTCTTCACAAACGTGAAGGCAATCCATATCCGCGCATGGCAGAGACTCCTTCGGGTATGTTAAACGCTGTGGGACTGCAAAATAAGGGTGTTCATTACTTTGTTGAACACATCTATCCCCGCATCAAGGACATTCAGACCAACATGATTGTGAATGTTTCGGGTTCTGCCATCGAAGACTATGCCGAAACAGCCGCAATCATTAATGAGCTTGACAAAATTCCTGCCATAGAATTGAACATCTCTTGCCCCAACGTGAAGCAAGGAGGAATGGCATTCGGTGTTACCGCCAAGGGCGCCGAAGAAGTGGTGAAAGCCGTGCGCTCAGTTTACAAAAAGACACTTATCGTAAAGCTCTCCCCGAACGTTACCGACATCACTGAAATAGCCCGCGCAGCCGAAAATGGCGGTGCAGACAGTGTTTCCCTCATCAATACCCTGCTGGGAATGGCTATAGACGCGGAACGCAGCGTCCGATACTCTCCACTGTAACCGGTGGCATGTCCGGTGCGGCCGTGAAACCCATTGCCTTACGTATGGTATGGCAAGTAGCCAAAGCGGTAAAAATCCCCGTCATAGGCTTGGGAGGTATCATGAACTGGAAAGATGCTGTGGAATTCATGCTTGCAGGTGCCTCCGCCATCCAGATTGGTACGGCAAACTTCATTGATCCGGCGGTTACAGTGAAAGTGGTAGAAGGAATAAATGACTATCTTAACAGACACGGTTATCAGTCTGTAAAGGATATTATCGGTGCACTCGAGGTATAAAGAATAACAAGAGATCGCCATTCGCAATATATATTCATAAAAAAGGACATTCATTGACGAATGTCCTTTTTCTTTTATTTACATCAGTAAACTTACTCTCCCAACAAATCCGGACGCAATCTACGGGTCCTTTCCAACGACTGTTGCAGCTCCCATTCCTTAATCTTGGCCTCATGTCCGGAAAGTAAAATATCCGGAACCTTCCATCCATTGTAATCAGCGGGACGTGTATAGACCGGTGCGGCCAGCAGATTGTCCTGAAAAGAATCTGAAAGTGCAGACTGCTCATCGGAAATCACTCCCGGAATGATACGGACGATGGCATCTGCCATGACAGCCGCCGCCAGTTCTCCGCCAGTCAACACATAGTCGCCGATACTGATTTCTTGGTAATGAGATGCTCGCGAATCCGGTAATCTATCCCTTTGAAATGCCCGCAGAGAATGATGAGATTCTGGGCAAGGGAAAGAGTATTTGCCATCGGCTGATTGAACTGCTCACCATCGGGGGTCGTAAAGATAACCTCGTCATAATCCCGCTCGGCCTTCAAGGCGTTGATACACCGCTCTATCGGCTCTATCTTCATGACCATTCCGGCAAAGCCGCCAAACGGATAATCGTCTACACGACGGTACTTATCTTCCGTATAATCACGAAGATTATGGATATGTATCTCTGCAAGCCCTTTATTTTGAGCACGTTTCATAATGGAACAGTTGAAGAATCCCTCAATCATCTCCGGCAAAACTGTGATAATGTCAATACGCATATAACTTTATTTTAGCTATTTCAAGCTGCAAAAGTACAAATATTCGGGGAGAAACCCGTATTTTTGCGTTCAAACAATCCGGAAACCCTATGACTGTAAAAGAAAAAATAGACCGGCTCCGTGCGGAATTACACCAGCACAACTACAATTATTATGTGCTGAATGCTCCTGAAATATCCGACAAGGAGTTTGACGACCTGATGCGCGAGCTACAAGACTTAGAGAAAGAACATCCTGAATACCAAGATGATAATTCGCCCACGATGCGTGTAGGAAGTGATTTGAATAAGAACTTCACACAAGTGGCACACAAATATCCCATGCTTTCATTGGGAAACACTTATTCCGAAAGTGAAGTGACCGACTTCTACGAACGGGTAAAGAAAGCGTTGAATGAGGATTTTGAAATCTGCTGCGAGCTGAAGTATGACGGTACTTCCATCTCGCTGACTTACGAGGATGGCAAACTGGTGCGTGCCGTCACCCGTGGCGACGGCGAAAAGGGCGATGACGTGACGGACAATGTAAAGACAATCCGAACGATTCCACTGGTCCTCCATGGGGATTATCCTAAATCATTCGAAATCAGAGGGGAAATCCTGATGCCCTGGGTGGTTTTC
>ENA-OQDD01000260-OQDD01000260.1-human-gut-metagenome-genome-assembly--contig:-NODE-260-length-21968-cov-3.670803_pt1 | contig 21968 bp, 19 predicted proteins | sample MGYA00242507_ERZ504598 | MGnify/ENA primary metagenome ERZ504598 (study PRJEB26092, sample SAMD00036318) | human gut metagenome | host: Homo sapiens | study: EMG produced TPA metagenomics assembly of...
TAAGGGGATATATTTATGTATTATGTGCTACAAAGTAAACAAAATAATTGGAATAGCGGTTCAATAGATACATTAAATTTGGTTGAATCTAAATGAAACGTGCTATCTTTGTCCGTTCTAAAACAATTGTTATGACTGAACTTGATAAGAAAATCAGGGAAAAAGAAATTTATAGAGTTACATTAGTGGGGAGTTTCGTTAATTTCTTGCTGGTTATTTTTAAATTCCTTGCCGGAATTGCAGGGCATAGTGCTGCTATGTTGGCAGATGCAGTTCATTCTCTATCTGACTTCATTACGGACGTAGTAGTGATTCTTTTTGTACGTATATCCAATAAACCAGTGGACAAGAGCCATGATTATGGTCATGGGAAATATGAAACATTGGCTACTGCTTTCATTGGTATGGCATTATTGGGGGTAGGATTTGGAATATTGTGGAATGGAGCAACAGATATATTGGTTTTCCTACGAGGTGGGGAACTTCGTCAACCGGGAATGTTGGCATTGGCTGCTGCCATTATTTCTATTCTGTTGAAGGAAATACTTTATCAATATACAGTCAGAGTGGGGAAAAGATGCCACTCACAGGCTGTTGTGGCGAATGCGTGGCATCATAGGAGTGATGCATTATCATCCATTGGTACGGCTGTCGGTATTGGCGGAGCGATTTTACTTGGTCCTCATTGGGCGGTACTCGATCCTATTGCCGCTGTGACAGTCAGTTTCTTTATTATGCGGGTTTCCATCAGGCTGCTGGTTCCTTGCCTGGATGAATTGCTGGAAAAGTCTTTGTCGGATAGTGTGGAACGTGAGATAGAAGGAATTGTGTTATCTTTTGGTGGAGTCAGCGAACCGCATCATTTACGCACACGGCGCATCGGAAACAATTATGCTATAGAGATTCATATACGCATGGATGGGAACATTTCTCTGCATAAAGCGCACGAGACGGCAACTGGTATTGAACATAGATTGAAAGAAAAGTTTGGAGAGGATACTCATGTGGGTATTCATGTGGAACCGGTGAAATAACATACGAAGAATGAATAACGAAGAATTTGCACAAAAGAACACTTGCTGCTTAAAGAAAGTATTGGTAACCGGAGCAAGCGGATTTATTGGCAGTTTCCTGGTGGAAGGAGGATTGGAGAGAGAGATGCAGGTATGGGCTGGTGTACGTAAAAGCAGTAGTCGTACCTATTTGAAAGATCCTCGCATTCAATTTGCCGAATTGGATTTTGCTCATCCCGGAAGATTGACGGAGCAATTGGCTGTTCATAAACAATTGCATGGGGGATGGGATTATATCATTCATTGTGCCGGTGTAACTAAATGCCGCCATAAGGACGAATTTGACAAAGGCAATTATGTCTATACCCGTAATTTTGTAGAAGCTTTGAGAACCTTGGACATGGTTCCCCGGCAATTTGTCTATATCAGTTCACTTAGTATTTTCGGTCCTATTCATGAAGATAATTATGCACCCATCAGTGAGCGTGATACGGCAATGCCCAATACGGCATATGGGTCAGTAAGCTAAAGTCGGAACATTACCTGCAATCATTGAATGATTTTCCGACAGTGATTTTCCGTCCTACTGGAGTTTATGGTCCTCGTGAACGCGATTATTTTCTGATGGCGAAGTCTATCAAGCAGCATATAGACTTTGCTCCTGGTTTTAAAAGACAGGATCTTACTTTTATTTATGTGAGGGATTTGGTACAAGCTGTTTATTTGGCAATAGAACATGGAGTGCGGCAGCGCGCCTATTTTGTTAGTGACGGAAATGTCTATTCCAGCCGTACTTTTTCTGATTTGATACAAAAAGAACTTGGTAATCCGTGGGTTATACACATTAAATGCCCATTATTTATTTTAAAAGTTGTATCTTTGCTCGCTGAATTTTCAGCGCGTTGCCTGGGAAAGGTAAGTACGCTGAATGCTGACAAATATAAAATAATGAAACAACGTAATTGGCAATGCGATATTTCACCCTTGGTGGAAGAACTGGGATATCGTCCTGAGTACCCTTTAGACAAGGGAGTAAAGGAAATCATTGCATGGTATAAGAAAGAAGGATGGCTTTAAATTTATTCAAACGGGTAGACAGTGTGAAAGGATTGTTTGCCGTTGAGAGCATTAGTCTGATATATAATGCCCTCACGACCATAATGGTTTTAATATTATTTCCTCGTATGGACCACCCTGTAATTATGCTTTTGGAGCGTGCAGGCATTGTGGCCATTACGTTTGCATTAATATATTTGTATCGCAAGTATCCGTGTAAACTTACGGCATTTATACGAATGGCTGTGCAGATGGCATTTTTAGCGTATTGGTATCCCGATACCTTTGAATTTAATCGTCTTTTTCCCAATCTGGATAACTTCTTCGCTTCGGCGGAGCAGTTTTTGTTCCGTTGCCAGCCTTCGGTAGAATTTAGTGAACATTTTCCTTCCATGTGGTTCAGTGAACCATTTAATATGGGGTATTTCGCTTATTATCCAATGATTGGGATTGTGACTATTTATTATTTCTTGTTTCGTTTTGAGTGGTTTGAAAAGGTTTCTTTTGTGCTGGTCACTTCGTTTTTTATCTATTATCTTATTTATATATTGGTTCCGGTTGCCGGTCCGCAATTCTATTTCCCTGCTATCGGAATGGACAATGTGATGGCGCAGCATTTCCCTGCTATCGGTGATTATTTCAATAATAATGATATTCTGCTGCCCGGTCCCGGTTTTGATCATGGTTTCTTCTTTAATTTGGTAGAGGCCTCACAGGAAGTGGGGGAACGCCCTACTGCTGCTTTTCCTAGTTCGCATGTCGGTATATCTACCATTGTGATGATTATGGCCTATCGCGTTAATAAGAAACTATGTTATTTCTTGGCACCGTTCTACGTACTTCTATGCTGTGCTACGGTCTATATTCAGGCGCATTATTTGGTGGATGTTATTGCCGGCTGGATTTCGGCGGTATGTATTTATATTGTGGCTACTTATATGTATAAGCGTTGGTTTGCTTCTGTAGTCTTCCAACTTGTGCTGAAATAGTTTTAAAAAGTATATAAAAGCGTACAGGGTGTCCATTTTCGGACACCCTGTTTTGTTTATACCTTGTTGATTTTCAGTGATAAATGTTGCTGGCATGAATATTGCTTTAAAAATAATGGCTAAACGTTGCAACGTTTGGCATAGAAATAACGTCTAATGAATAAAACAAAAATAGTATGAGAAAATTAGTATCAACTTTAATGGCGGTGACCCTTATGTTAGTGTCTGCCACAGCATGTGCAGAGAGAATAACTCCTAGTAAGAACTATGTTACCAAAAAAGTGAATGTGGGTAGTTTTAATGCTATCTCTACCAGTTCTTCGGTGGATGTAATCTATACTCAAAGTTCCGGTGGACAGGATGTGGAAATATATGCTCCGGACAATTTGGTGGACTATATTGATGTCCGTGTAGAGGGTGGAGTACTTAAGGTTGGTTTTAAATCACCAAGAAACAATTTTTCAATAAACGGAAAACATAAAAAGGAAGTAAGAGTTTCTGCTCCGGCTGTGAACAGCTTGAAAGCTTCCAGTTCCGGTGATATTATTATAAAGAATGGACTGAAAACGAGTGGGAAAGTTACTGTTAAGGCTAGCAGTAGCGGTGATGTAACAGGAAGCACTATTTCTTGTGATGATTTTGCGGCTACCGCTAATAGTTCGGGTGATGTGATTCTGGAAAAGGTATCTTGTACGAATTTCTCTGCTGATGCCAGTAGCTCGGGTGATGTATCTGTCAAGAATCTGAACGCTGCTGATGTATCTGCTGATGCCAGCTCTTCCGGAGATGTGATTTTGGCAGGTATTTGTGAGAACGCTTCTTACAGAGCCAGTAGTAGTGGGGATGTAAAGGCAAAAGGTATGAAGGCGGTCAATGTAACTGCCAGTGCCAGTTCCTCTGGTGATGTGGAATGTTATGTGACCGGTTCGCTGACTGCGAAAGCATCCAGTAGTGGTGAGGTGGCTTATAAAGGCAATCCTAAAGATATTGATTTCTCTCCCAAAAGAGGTTTGCGTAAAATGGAATAGATAATGTGTTAATGCTACAATATATTAATGTGCCAATTGGCTGTGCTGTATTCCGCATGGCAATTGCACATTAGCATATTAGCACATTGTAGCATTAAGAATTCATTCCGTAATTCCCCCTGATATAATCCAAGATACTGAAAAGTTCTTTCACGGTTTCGGCACGGAGCATGGCGATACGTGTCTCTTTAAAGTTGGGGATGCCTTTAAATAAGGGAGAAGCAGCCAGATGGCGGCGTACATGAAGAATACCGCGGCGTTCGTCAAGCAGATTCACACTGTCCAACACTTCCTGACGGAGTACATTCAGCCGCCACTCAAAAGAAAGGGCCGGGAGTTCCTTACCGGTTTCTATATAATGTTTTACTTCCTTGAATATCCACGGGCGTCCAAAGCTGGCTCGGCCAATCATAATAGCGTCCACTCCATACTGGTCAAAACACTCTTTGGCACGTTGTGGCGTAGTTATATCCCCGTTTCCAATGATAGGTATATGCATACGGGGATTCTTTTTTACTTCACCTATTAAACTCCAGTCCGCTTCACCAGTGTACATTTGTGCACGGGTGCGTCCATGAATGGTCAGTGCTTCAATGCCGCAATCTTGTAATTGTTCTGCCAAATCTACTATAATTTTATGCTCATTGTCCCAGCCTAGACGTGTTTTTACAGTAACGGGAATTTTTACAGTGTCCACAACAGCACGGGTAATTTCCAACATCAGCGGGATATTTTGCAGCATACCTGCACCGGCTCCTTTACCGGCAACGCGTTTTACAGGACAGCCAAAATTAATATCCAGGATGTCAGGATGCGCCTCTTCCACTATTTTCGCCGCTGCTACCATTGTTTCCGTGTCTCTGCCGTAAATCTGGATGGCTACGGGGCGTTCCTCATCGTTGATATTCAGCTTCTGCATCGTTTTACCTACCGAGCGTATCAATGCATCTGCCGATACAAATTCGGTATATACCATATCAGCACCGAACTTCTTGCACATCAGGCGAAAAGCGGGGTCTGTTACATCTTCCATCGGAGCCAGGAAAATAGGGTATCTGCCCAGGTCTATATTTCTAATCTTCATTGTTGTATGTTTATCTTTGGGTTACAGAAAAGTCAGATTCATTTGAGTATTAATTTATAATCTGTGTGAATCTGTGTAATCTGTGGTGAAATCAGGCTGCAAAAATACGGAAAAAAGCCTACCTTTGCACATATATTAATCAAAAGAATAATGAAAGCTTCTATAAAAGACTTTGAAATAATGGCTCCTGTAGGTTCACGTGAGTCGCTGGCGGCAGCCATACAGGCAGGTGCGGATTCTATTTACTTCGGAATTGAGAGTCTGAATATGCGTGCACGTTCTGCCAGTACATTTACTGTCAATGATTTACGCGAGATAGCACAGATCTGTGATAAACATGGCATCAAGAGCTATCTTACGATCAATACCATTATTTATGATGAAGATATTGCTTTGATGCGTACCATTGTGGATGCGGCTAAGGAGGCAGGCATCAGTGCCGTGATTGCTGCGGATGTGGCGGTAATGGCTTATTGTTGCGAGGTGGGGCAGGAAGTACACCTTTCCACCCAATTAAATATCAGTAATGCCGGAGCGTTGAAATTTTATGCTCGCTTTGCCGATGTAGTGGTATTGGCACGTGAATTGAATTTGAAGCAGGTGCGGGTGATTTATGATACTATCCAGAAGGAACAAATTAAAGGTCCGAATGGAGAATTGGTCCGTATTGAGATGTTCTGCCACGGGGCACTCTGTATGGCAGTGTCGGGCAAGTGTTATCTCAGTTTGCATGAGATGAATGCTTCTGCTAACCGGGGGGCTTGTATGCAGATATGTCGCCGTGCATACGATGTGAAGGATAAAGAGAGTGATATTGAACTGGAGGTGGACAATAAATACATCATGTCTCCTAAAGATTTGAAAACTATTCATTTTATGGATGAGATGATAGAGGCTGGCGTGCGTGTCTTCAAGATCGAAGGGCGTGCCCGAGGACCTGAGTATGTACGTACCGTGGTGGAATGTTACAAAGAAGCTATTTGTTCTTATCTGGAGGGCACTTTTACCGAGGAGAAGAAGCAGGCTTGGGATGAACGGCTGAAGACCGTATTCAATCGGGGGTTCTGGAATGGGTATTATTTAGGACAGCGTTTGGGTGAATGGAGTAAGAACTATGGTTCGGAGGCTACTGAGCGTAAAGTGTATGTGGGTAAGGGAATCAAGTACTTTTCTAATATTGGCGTTGCAGAGTTTCTGGTGGAAGCTGCTGAGATGAAAGTAGGGGATAAGCTTCTGATCACAGGACCTACTACAGGAGCGGTATTTCTGACGTTGGATGAGGCGCGTGTGGATTTGAAACCGGTGGATGTGGTAAGAAAAGGTCAACATGTATCCTTTAAAGTACCCGATAAGGTACGTCCTAGTGACAAGCTTTATAAGTTGGTTTCTCCTGAGGATTTGAAGAAGAAATAAAACAGAAAGAATGTGTTTCTAAAGAGATATTGAAATTTAAATCTCTTATGATTAAAATCCGAAGAGAAGCTCCCTTTTCTTATTTTATGTAGCAATGAATAAAGTAAGAAGGTAGGGTATCATGATGATACAGATTATTATAAAGCTGTTTCATTAATCTATTTTGAGTTATCCTTTGGAACTATAAATTTATTAATGAATACTCTCTTTTGATTTGTTTGAGAACAATAAAAAACCCGTAACAGTTCATTTTGCTACGGGTTTTTACTTTGTTAGAGTTTGCTGTTATTTGGTATAAATTGAGAGTTTAGGATGATCCTTGTAAAGGTTTTTGTTCGCCAGCTCTTCCGAATCCGTAATTCGTACAAATAATATTTACTGTTTGGACAGAATGCACTTTTATCGGGGAAATTGAAGAAACGATGTCCTTGAGTCTTTTTCTTCAGGGTGTGAGTTTGTCCGTTTTCATCAGTGTAAATATAGTCAATGGGACCTTCGGGATATGCTTTGCGGACTACGGTCTGTTGGTTACGGATAATGTCTATCAAACTGAATCCTTCCCCCCATAATTCTTTGCGGCGTTCTAGCAAATAGTTTCCAATAGATCCTGTTGTGAAAGATTTGTATGAATGGTTTTTGCCCCTCTGGCTGTTTTTAAATCATTTAATTTGTTAATTGCATCTGGATCATTCAGATGTGCTTTTGCTTCTGCATTTATCAAATAAATTTCGGCAACGCGCATCAATACGATATCACCAAGTTGGTTTTCGATATCGCGGAATCTGAATTTAGAGTTACGCATCCATACATAGGCTGCTGATGCGACGTCAGCTCCCGGATCTGTGGCCCAGAACAGCATTTCTTTACGATAATCACCATCTTCGAACAAATCACGGAAGTAAGGGTCTACATTGAAGCTATAATAGTATGATCCTTTAGTTGTAGTATCTAAATAATGGAATTGATAACTGGCATTACTTTGATCGTTGGTTTGGGCATGCCCCCAAATCCATTCTTTATTGTCTACAGAATTGAATCCGGCTTTATATTCACTTTCGGTCATTAAATAATTGTTTTTAGTTAACAATTTGTCCGAGTAAGTTTTAGCTTTCTCCCATTGACGAGCATAAAGACAGGCACGTGAGAGAATACCTAGGACAACTTCATTGTCAATTTTGTGTTTGGCGTCACGTACATAAGTTTCGGGAATAAGTTCTAATGCTTCTTCTAAATCGTTGATGGATTGCGCATATACTTCACTGACACTTGATGCGGGTTTTCCTTCTGCTGCAATTGTTTCATCGGTGGACTGTGTATAGACAGGTGCACATACAGCGTCCGGGTCTTTATCAATAGCAAAGGAATAACAAGAGGCCAGGTGCAGGTATAAGAAACCGCGTAAAGCCAATGCTTGTCCTTTAATTCGGTTTCTGTCGGCTTGCGTGCCTTCGGCAGCATCAATATTGTCTAATACGCCATTGCAGTCGTTGATTACACGGTATGCTAAAAGCCAGCTCAAGGTGTTTGTGCCTCCTTTTCCATAAATTGCAGAAAACTCATTATGTGTCCTAAAGCCATATTTGCTATTTAACACTACATCAGAACCCATTGCGTCATTTGCACGTAGCATTGCTCCATAGCCAGGGTTGGCGTAGGAATTGAAAGTTTCCATCAGGTAGTTCCAACCACCATTAAGTACTTTTTCGGCATCTCCTGTTTTACCGAAAACAGAACCGGCATCTACATAAGTTGTAGGAATTGTATCCAAATCGCAGGAAGTGAGCATTATACTTCCCAGTGCGACTGAAAATATATATTTAAAAATAGTTTTCATATTCTTCTTTCTGTATTAAAGTTTCACATTGATACCGAATGAAATTGTTTTCATTGCCGGATAGCGATAGTAAGTAGAGCCTCCGAAAGTTTGCTCTGGGTCTAGACCTTGTTGTTTGGCTAATGTCAGCATATTTTCTGCTTGAAAAAATATGCTTGCATCTTTCAGTGTCAATGTGTTCAGCAATGACTTCGGCAGATTGTAAGAGAATGTAATATTCTTCAAACGTAAGTATGAACGGTCAACTAAGAACCGGTTTGAAGAGTTTGTCCATGAACTTTTGGGAGAAGTAGTCAGACGCGGTACATCGGTATAGGGATTTTCAGGAGTCCAACGATCTAACATATCTACGCTCCAACCGGTGCCTGTAGGTCCTTGGCTCATCAATGAAACTTTATCCCCATTATAGATTTTACCACCAATGGAATAAGAGAATAAAAATGATAATGTAAAATCCTTGAATGAGAGATCTGATTGAAGACCGCCGGTCCAATCTGGTAGTGAATTGCCGCATTTTACTTTGTCGTCCGGGGTGGTTGATGAATAGTCTTCTGTGGTTATCTTTTCTCCGTTGGTATTGTAACGATACCACGTAGGATTACCATTTTCAGGATTGACACCAGCCCATTCTACTAAATAGAAGTCATATAACGATCCTCCTTTCACCCATTTCTTGTTGCCACTCCACATTTCTTCGGCAGGCAATGAGGTTATTTTGTTTTTATAGGTAGTAGCATTAAAAGAAGTTTCCATTTCCAATCTTTAGTCATGATAGGATATCCTGAGATTTGGAATTCCCATCCATAATTCTTGATAGCACCAATATTTTCGTCCATACTTGAGAAGCCTGAAGATGGAACTAAGTCTTTAGAGAATAATAAATCTTTGGAACGACGTTCAAAATATTCTATTGTACCATTTAGACGATTGTTCCAGAAACCAAAATCCAAGCCGATATTAGTATTTAGATTGGTTTCCCATGATAAATTAGGAGTTGCCAGACGATAAGCGTGCAAACCGGATTCACCGAGGTTATTGCGTATGGAATAGAGCGCCTGATACGCATAATAACCTACCTGTCATTACCTTGTGCTCCGTAGCTGGCACGCAATGACAAATTGGATAGCCAGTCTGATGTGTCCTTCATAAACTCTTCCTGCATGATTTTCCAAGATGCGCCGACTGACCAGAAAGTACCCCAACGATGATCCGGATGGAAACGGGAAGAACCGTCAGAACGGACAGAAGCCGATAAGAAGTATTTTTGATTGTACGAGTATTCAGCACTTCCAAAGAAACTTAACAGCTTGTATTGGTCACTGTTTCCGCCAAAATCACCTAAAGAGGAAGCTGCGTCGGGCTCATAAAATCCATCCATGATGACTTTGCTGCGGCTTCCGCCGAAATTGGAAGTGTTATATTCATAATACTCTTGACCGGCCATCACACGGATATCATGTACATCATTGAACGTGTGTTGATAATTAATGACATTATTAAAAGTCATGCCTGTAGTGCGGTAGTTGTATTTGCTTACACTGCCACCACTGATAGAACCTGTACCGTAAGTAGGATTGGTGTAGTTATGATTTGTTTTGTTGTTATAGTCAATGTTCAAAGACATCTTGTAAGCAAGCCCTTTGATCGGAGTTATTTGGATAAAACCACGTAAAGAGGCAGCATCACGTTTTATCTCACTTTTATCGTGTGGCATGGAAGCCAGCAGATTATATTTTGCATACGAGTTCGGGCGATACTCACCATAATCGAACATACGTTCATTGTTTTCGTCCAACAGGTATGCTCCGGTTGCCAAATCACGTTGATATACCGGATAGAAAGATGGTACCGAACGGGCAAACATGACCACATTGGAAATGGTAGAGTCATCTTGCTTGGGATAGTCTTGAACAGAATGAGTTCCTGATACATTCAATCCGATCTGTAACCATTTGCGGATATCTGAAGTCACGTTGCGCGGAGAGTATAGCGTTTGAAACCAGAGCAGATATAAGCACCTTGGTCATCCATGTAACCTGCTGAAACAAAGTACTTGGAGGTTTTGCTACCACCACTTACGCGTACATTTAAATCTGTATAGTGCGCATCTTGTGAAAGGCGTCGTCCCAGCTGTCGTCCCATAATGGTTTGGCGCCTGCTACCAGTTTTCCGTCATGGCCGATTGGCTCAGGGTAAGCACTGCCATAAGGGTTGATGCCTAGATTGCCTGTAACATTGCTTGATGCCCATGCTGCAGCTTCTTCGGCAGAGTAACCGTTGTCCATACGATAGTTACGCATGGCTTCCCAATATAATTCATAATATTGGTTTGTATTCAACTGGTCGTAGTCTGCCCGTGCACGGCTTGAAAAACCATATTTGGCAGATAATTCAACGGTGGGTGCGCTATCTTTATTTCCTTGTTTGGTGGTGATCATAATTACGCCGTTTGCTGCACGTGAGCCATACAATGCAGCGGAAGCTGCATCTTTCAATACAGTGATTGACGCAATATCTGAAGATGCTATGGAGGAAAGAGCACCATCGTAAGGAACACCATCAACACATAGAGGGGATTGGTTGAAGCGTTTACAGAACCAACTCCACGAATCAGGATCGTTGCGTCTGATCCGGGTTGACCGCTGGAGGAAAAAGACTGTAAGCCAGCTACAGTTCCTTGCAGTGCTTTTGATACACTACTGACCTGTGCTTTTTCAATAGTACCGGCGGCAATATAGCTTGCAGACCCTGTAAATGTGGATTTTTTGGCAGTACCGTAAGGAACGGTTATCACTACCTCATCTACCATTTGGGCTGCTTCCTTTAATTCTACGTTAATCACTTTGCGTCTGTTTACCGGTATGGTTATTGTTTCATAACCTACAAAAGAGAAGATCAGGCTTTCGTTACCATTAACCTGAATCTGATAGCTGCCATCAATGGAAGTGATGGTACCGCGAGTTTGTCCTTTTACAGCTACTGTGACACCAGGCATCTCTTCGCCTCCTGCGGTGACTTTACCAGTTACTGTAATTTCCTGTGCATATGTAATCATGCAGAATAGCAAGCTACATAATAATGAAGAAAATCTGTTCATATAAACTTGGCTTTTATTAGGGGTTTGTACATTGCCATTTTTCAGGCATTATATATTGAACTCTCTTTCTAAAATTGTGATGCTACCTTTTTTATCATTATCATATTTCCTAATAGTGGTTTTATGGCCATCCAAACCTCATTAGGGTCTCTTTTTGCTTGTGTATTTTATAATTGTGATATTCAATAACAATCGCAAATATATGTATTTTGATTTAAATAGGATAATATATTTTAATATTTTTTTATGGTGAACCTGTTGAAAGTCAAAACTATACGGAATTTTATTAACGTAGTTAAAATAGGAATTGTCTTATTTAAATATTGGGCGGATAGATCAAATATATTTGTTTATCGCATTCCTGTGTATTGATTTGTTTAATTTGATTTCAACAGTAAATCTACTTGAATATCAAAATGAATAAAAATATTTTTTAGACATATTTTATTGCTTGTTGTATGTTTATTCGTTTGTGGGCTATTCGTTTTTCAGTCGGAAAAGTATCGTTTGCAGAGAGGAGATATAGTAAATTAAGGTAAGATAGGAAGGATTTCGCCTAAAATGTCTATCTTTGCAATCCAATAACAAATAAGTGTACGTACATATTATGAATATAGAAGAAAAACTCACCACGTCCATTATCAGCGCTATCAAAACGTTGTACGGACAGGATGTACCCGGAAAAATGGTACAACTGCAAAAGACTAAGAAAGAGTTTGAAGGACATCTTACTTTGGTTGTTTTCCCTTTTCTGAAAATGTCTAAGAAGGGGCCTGAACAGACCGCACAGGAAATAGGCGGATACCTGAAAGAGCATGCTCCCGAATTGGTTTCAGCCTACAATGCAGTGAAGGGCTTTCTTAATTTGACAATTGCTTCGGATTGTTGGATTGAACTTTTGAATTCTATTCAGGCTGCTCCCGAATACGGTATTGAAAAGGCTACGGAAAACTCTCCGTTGGTGATGATTGAGTATTCTTCTCCCAATACAAACAAGCCGCTTCATCTGGGGCACGTCCGTAACAACCTGTTGGGAAATGCTTGGCAAATGTCATGGCGGCAAATGGCAATAAGGTGGTCAAGACCAATATTGTGAATGACCGTGGTATCCATATCTGTAAGTCCATGCTGGCCTGGTTGAAATATGGTAACGGTGAAACACCTGAATCATCGGGTAAGAAGGGGGACCATTTGATTGGTGACTATTATGTAGCTTTTGACAAGCATTACAAGGCTGAGGTAAAGGAACTGACAGTTCAGTATCAGGCTGAAGGCTTGAATGAAGAAGAAGCTAAGGCTAAGGCAGAGGCAAACTCTCCTCTGATGCTGGAAGCTCGCGAGATGCTCCGTAAGTGGGAGGCGAATGACCCTGAGATCCGTGCCTTGTGGAAGAAGATGAATGACTGGGTATATGCCGGATTCGATGAAACGTATAAGATGATGGGAGTTAGTTTCGATAAAATTTATTATGAATCGAATACCTATCTGGAAGGTAAGGAGAAAGTGATGGAAGGACTGGAAAAAGGTTTCTTCTACCGGAAAGAGGATAACTCTGTATGGCTGATTTGACTGCCGAAGGACTGGACCATAAGTTACTTCTTCGCGGTGACGGTACTTCTGTTTATATGACCCAGGATATCGGTACTGCCAAATTACGTTTTCAGGATTACCCCATCAACAAGATGATTTATGTAGTGGGTAATGAACAAAACTATCATTTCCAGGTACTTTCTATCTTGCTCGACAAATTGGGTTTTGAATGGGGCAAAGGATTGGTTCATTTCTCATACGGTATGGTAGAGCTGCCCGAGGGCAAAATGAAAAGTCGTGAAGGTACAGTAGTGGATGCGGATGATTTGATGGAAGCAATGATTGAAACTGCTAAGGAAACTTCTGCTGAATTAGGTAAATTGGACGGCCTGACCCAAGAAGAAGCCGACAATATTGCCCGTATTGTTGGTTTGGGTGCTTTGAAATATTTTATCCTGAAGGTGGACGCACGTAAGAATATGACTTTCAACCCGAAAGAATCGATAGATTTCAATGGCAATACAGGACCTTTCATTCAGTATACGTATGCCCGTATCCAGTCTGTATTACGCAAAGCGGCTGAAGCAGGTATCGTTATTCCCGAAATCATTCCAGCAGGTTTGGAACTGAGCGCAAAAGAAGAAGGTTTGATTCAGATGCTGGCTGATTTAAATCGGTTGTCAAGCAGGCAGGCTCAGACTATAATCCTTCCATTATAGCAAACTATGCATACGATTTGGTGAAAGAATACAACCAGTTCTATCATGATTTCAGTATTCTGCGTGAAGAAAACGAAGCGTTGAAAGTCTTCCGTCTGGCATTGAGTGCCAATGTGGGCAAGATTGTGAAGACAGCAATGGGCTTGCTGGGTATTGAAGTGCCTGAACGTATGTAAATGGCAAAGAAACAGAAATATTATGTAGTATGGAAAGGTGTCAATCCGGGAGTTTATGACTCCTGGACTGACTGCCAGCTACAGATAAAAGGTTATGATGGCGCACAATACAAGTCATTCGAGACCAAAGAGGAGGCGGAACACGCCTTGGCTTCTTCCGCTTTTCATTATATAGGCAAGAATGCTGTTAAAAAAGAAGATACTCCTAAACAACTTCCCGAGAACTTTGATATGAACTGCCTGGCTGTGGATGCCGCTTGCAGTGGAAATCCCGGACCGATGGAATATCGGGGCGTTTATTTGCTTACGGGACAGGAGGTTTTTCATTTCGGTCCTGTTTATGGAACGAATAATATTGGAGAGTTTCTTGCCATTGTCCATGCCTTGGCATTGATGAAGCAGAAGAATATCAGTATGCCTGTTTACTCGGACAGCCGTAATGCGTTGAGCTGGGTGAAACAGAAGAAATGTAAAACTAAACTAGAGCGGACTCCTCAGACGGAGAAACTTTTTCAAATGATAGAACGAGCCGAAATTTGGCTGAAAGAAAATAAATATACCACACCTTTATTGAAGTGGGAAACCGACCGATGGGGAGAGGTCCCGGCTGATTTCGGACGGAAATAATAAAGAACTGAAGATATGAAAAAGAGGATTGCTTATATCAGCTTGTACTTTTTTACGGTCTTACTGATATTTATTCTACAGAAACCATTATTCATGCTCTATAATGGTTCCATTGAAAAAGGATTCGGGTTTGCCGATTATATGCAGGTAATGATTCATGGCGCCAGTCTTGATGCCGCTACGGCGGGATATCTTACTGCATTTCCATTCTTGTTGGTACTGATAAGTATTTGGTTTAGGAAATTCCCTTTGAAAAAAATACTTTACGGGTATTATATTTTGGCTGCCGCGCTTATTTCTATCATTTTTGTGGTAGATATGGCATTATACACATTCTGGGGATTTAAACTGGACGCATCTGTTTTTCTTTATATCGATTCACCGAAGGAAGCTTTGGCGAGTGTTTCCGTCGGATTTATCTTGCTGAGGGTTCTTGCCATCTTGTTACTCATAGCCTTGAATAGTTGGGTCTTGCTGAAAATCACGCCTTCCGTTTTGACCGCCACCCGGAAACGGATAGCGGGAACTGCGGGAATGCTGTTATTAGGAGGTGTGCTTTTCATCATTATACGTGGTGGTGTAACGGAATCCACTTCTAATATAGGGCAAGTATATTTCAGCAACGAACCTTTCTTGAATCATTCGGCGGTCAATCCCGATTTCAGTTTGTTGTCTTCTATGGGTAAATCCCAGGATTTTGCATCAGAGTTCAATTTCTTTGATGAAGAGAAGCGGGCTGCATTGTTTGACGGACTTTATCCTACAACAGATGGGGATAGTATTATTCAAGTCCTGAATACCAAGCGTCCCAATATTCTTATTATTTTGATGGAAGGTTTTGGAGGTGCTTTTGTAGAACCTTTAGGCGGTCTTCCTGATGTGACACCCCATTTTAACCGTCTGTCAAAGGAAGGGGTCTTTTTTACAAACTGTTATGCCAATAGTTTCCGTACCGACCGTGGAACAGTCTGTACTTTCAGCGGTTACCTTGGATTGCCTACGGCATCGGTAATGAAAATTCCTGCCAAGAGCCGTACGCTGCCTGCTATAGCTGAAGGATTGTCCAAGGCGGGTTATAAAACAGATTTCCTGTATGGAGGTGATATCAACTTTACCAATATGAAGAGTTATCTGCTGAGTACCGGTTATCAGCGTCTTACAGCCAATACAGATTTTTCATTGGCCGAACAGACCAGTAATGCCTGGGGAGTGAATGATGATATTACTTTTGAATATTTATATAATCAGTTAAGAAACCGGAAGGAAGAAGGGCCTTGGCATACTGCGTTTCTGACACTTAGCAGTCATGAACCTTTCGAAGTTCCTTATCACCGGCTGGAAGATAAAATTCCCAATGCCTTTGCTTATACAGATGAATGTCTGGGTAAGTTTATTGACCGGTTGAAGCAGACTCCCGCATGGAAAGATCTTTTAGTTATCTGCCTTCCCGATCATGGTTTCTATTACCCGCGTGAGGGGTCTAATGCGATGCCTCGTTTTTATCATATTCCCTTGTTATGGTTAGGTGGAGCGGTAAAACAGCCTATGCAGGTGGACAAGATTATGAATCAGACCGATTTGGCAGCCACTTTGTTGGGGCAGCTTGGGTTGGAACATACTGCATTTACGTTTAGCCGTAATGTATTGGGAAGTGATTATAAGTATCCTTTTGCCTTTTATAGTTTCAATAATGGGTTCTCATTCAGAGACAGTACAGGGGTGACGGTGTTTGATAATAATTCCGGCAGTATTCTTTTTGATGAGCCTGAAGCTGACGAATCCCGTCTGGATAAGGGTAAGGCGATATTGCAAACCGTTTATGATGATTTAGGGAACAGATAGTAAAACTTGGACGCGGACTATATGAATCAGTATGGAATTCATATAGTCCGCGTCCCAATCGGTGCAGAATCTGCCGGATATAACTATTTCCGTTTCTCGTTGAACTTGTACATGATTACCGTATTGCGTAAGTCGCAACTTCTGTAATCTGTATGGAAGACCTCTTCCAGCTGATACTTTGCATTGTAATTCTTTAAAAACTCCTCTTGTGCATTTGCAGAAAGTATGACATACCCTTCTTGCGGATTTTCCAGTGTGAAATTCCGCATTTGGTTATTCATATAATAATTTGTACAATAAAACCGTATCATTCTGTCTGTATATGAATAAACGACTCCTTCAGGCACCTGTTTTCTGATATCCTCTGCCAGATGCTTATCGGATTTTACAGCTAGTATTGTTGGCTGATATACCCCGTCTAAAGCGACAAACAGGCAAAGAACACAACCGGTGATTCCATAGAGGAGTGACCCCGTACTACTTTTTTTGATAACCAGCCTTAATGTACAGATGGCAGCCACTACCGGCAATACTATAATCAGCCATTTGGAAATAGAAAAGGATGTGCTTTCCAAAGCTTGCATAAACGCTATGTTTTCGGCAGCATGACGTCCGTTGCCCCATATGCTGTCCGGTATCATCTGACAGCGTACAGCAAAAAACACCGCGGTGAGTAACAAACAGAGCGAGGCGAAGATATAAGCCGATACTTTGAACACTTTCGCCCCTTTTTGCATTAACGCCTCCAGATACTGGGCAATCAGTACAGCCATAAATGGATAGATAGGCAACAAATAGACGCTGCGTTTGCTTTTAGGAATACAATAGAAGACAAAAATAGCGATAATCACTATCCAGATAAACAGCTGTATGGGGGATTGTGAGCGGATGTTATCCCAAACCTTCCTGATGCGTCCGGTGAAAGAGTTTCCTGCGGGCAGCAGGTGCATTTCATTCCATTTCAGTCCGAATAGTGAGATAAGCAAGACCAATGTCCAAGGTGTCCACCCCCATATAATGGTCAGGAAGTTATACCATAAAGGGTTGTGATGCGACGGGTATGACATTTTGCCGACAAAGCGTCCGGTGTTTTCCTCCAGCATCAGGTTCATAAACGGCTGTCCTCCCTGTAGCCAGGCCGCATAAAACCAGATTCCCAATGGAATAAGGGAAAGCAGCCCGATTCCGAATAAGGAAAGGAAAGTCTTGCCGAATGAGCGTCCCCGTATCAGCTGGTAAATACCGATACACATACAGGGGAATATAGAACCCACAGGTCCTTTGGTCAGCGTGCCGCATGCCATCAGCACGACAGCCGTCCAAGGTATTCCCTTGCAGCCTTTTTCGTCCCAGCGAAATAGTAAGCAAAGTGAGATGACGATGAAGGAAACCTGTAGCATATCCAGCCTGCAAGCCACCGCCGCCCGGTGCACTTCGAATGAAGTGAGCAGTAAAAGGGAGGTAATGACTGCTGTCTTTGTATCCTTATAGCGGGCTACGAATCCGAAAAACACGAACTGCATAGCTAGAAAAGCGATAGCGGACGGCAGACGGGACGAGAATTCGCTCACCCCTCCGAAAATGGCGGAAATAGCTGCAATAGACCAATACAGGAAAGGAGGTTTATAGGCGATGTCTGTTCCGTAGTTCAAAGGCAATATCCAGTTGCCGCTTTCCAACATCGAGTATGCCACAATTGCTTCGCGCGGTTCCCCTTTAGAGTAAAAAATAGTTTCTCCCAAAAAGGGGATTATTACAAGTGTGCTTAGTAAGGCTATGAACCAAAATGCTTTTTTCTTGTCTGACATATATTTTTCGGTCTTTTATATTTACTGTCGCAAAAGTACGAATAATTCTTTAGTAATACCTAACTTTGCATTTTAAATCAATGAAAATGAATAAACTGAAACAGATACCCGAGTTCCTGCGATTTGTAATGGTAGGCCTTTTTGCTACAGGGCTGCACTATGGCATTTATTTTGTCTTGCAAAAATTCATTCAGGTCAATGTAGCCTATACCTTGGGATATGTGCTGAGTTTTGTTGCCAACTTTTATCTTACGGCTTATTTTACTTTCGGGCAGCCTCCTTCCTGGAAGAAAGCTTTTGGCTTCGGGGGGGCACATCTGACAAATTATCTGATACATATCGGATTGTTGAATCTCTTTCTGCGGTTGGGTTTTTCCCGTCCGTTGGCTCCCATCCCAGTGTTTCTCATTGCCATTCCGGTAAATTTTTTATTAGTGAGGTTTGTTTTCAAACAAAAGTAATATCTTTGAGGAGTCTTTATGATAGTGAAGAATGATATGAAGAAAGTGACTCTTTTGATTCCGGTATATAATGAGGAAGCGATGCTGCCCACTCTGTATCAACGTTTGATAGAGCTTGTCAACCGCAATGCCGTTTATGAGTGGGAAATCCTGTTTGTCAATGATGGCAGCAGCGACACTACGCTGGAATGCCTCCGCCGGCTGAGGCAGCAGGACAAGCGGGTGAATTATGTCAACCTTTCGCGTAACTTTGGTAAAGAGGTAGCCATGCTGGCGGGTTTTGATTACGCCACCGGCGATTGCTGCGTTGTGATGGATGCTGATTTGCAGGACCTCCGGAACTGGTAGACCAGATGCTGGAATATTGGGAAGAAGGATATGATGACATTTATGCCAAACGGCGTACCCGTGGCGAGGAAAGCTGGTTGCGTCGTCAGTTCTCTTTGGCTTTTTATGGTATACTTCAGCGGATGAGCCGTATTGATATTTTGCCCAATGTGGGCGATTTCAGGCTTCTGGACCGTCGTTGTGTGCTCACGTTGCGTCGTCTGCGCGAATGCGAGCGTTATACAAAAGGATTGTTTTGCTGGATAGGCTATCAGAAGAAAAGCATTGAGTTTGATCGCGGAGACAGGCTGATGGGCCATTCCTCCTGGAACTTTCTCAAGCTGTTGAATCTGGCTGTCGAAGGGATAACCTCTTTCTCTATCGCCCCTTTGCGCATCGCCACGGTATGCGGAGTGCTCTGTTCAATCTCCAGTTTTATTTATGCCATTTATTTTCTGATAAAGACCGTGCTTTATGGTGATGAAACGGCCGGCTTCCCCACTTTGATCATTGTCATGCTCTTTTTAGGTGGCATCCAGCTTTTCTCTTTGGGAATTATAGGAGAGTACGTGGGGCGCATTTTCAAGGAAACCAAAGGCCGTCCTACCTACATAGCCTCTGATTATAACGAGGAGAAGTTGGGGTATGACCGTTAAGGAAGGCAAGGCGGTGAAACCCGTCCCACCTTATTGTCCGGTAGCTTTATTGACAGTCTTGTGCTCTTTTACCAGATACTCCGCACTCTGCAATGTGGAGAAACAGTATTTTTTCATCACGTAGAATGTACTGTCCTCCCCTGTTACAAGTTGCAAGGCGTTTCCTTGCTTCTTATATTTGAATTCCTGCCGGTCATGTGGAGAATAAATATATAGGTGGGTTGTATCTGTAGCCGCTATCAAATTATCGGCGGAGAAATAGACATACGGGCGTTGTTCTGTTAACAAATTTATGCCGAAGTCGTTTTGGGTATAACTCATGTTCAGCAGTCCGAGTAAAGTCGGTGCCACATCAGTCTGGCCGCCCGGCTCTTGTCTGATTTCGGGCTTGATGCCTTTTCCGTAAATCATTAGTGGAACATGGTTGTAGGATTGTGGTATTTCACAGTCCGGACTTCCTACCAATTTCCCATGGTCACCCAGCAAAACAAAGATTGTATTTTCAAACCAAGGTTGTTTGCGTGCTTCTTGCATGAATTGCCGGATGGCCCAGTCCGCGTATTCCACAATCTGATCTTCAAGCTTTGTGCTGTGTGGTTTGAAATAGTCAGGTATCACATACGAGGGATGGTTGCTGATAGAAAGCAATACGGTAAAGAAAGGTTGTCTTTCTTCTGCTCTTTTGTTCAGAATGGGCAAGGCATATTGATATAGGAAATCGTCTTGTACACCAAAGCTGTTAACGACTTTATCCTTTGGGTAGTTTTCTTGTGCATATATTTCATCAAATCCGTTAGTGCGGAGAAAAGCGTTCATATTATCGTATTGTGATTCGTGCGTCATGAAGAACAGGTTCCGATAGCCATTATCCTTTAATACGGTGGGCAACCCCGAATAGACAGGTACACTGCTCCTTTCATGGCATTCCGTTTCATGATGGCAGGGAAAGAGTAGAGGGTGGCATACATTCCGTGGTTGGTATGTATGCCCGCTGAATAAAAATGGTCAAAACTGAGAGATTCCAGATAAAGGCTGTCTAGGAAAGGAGTCAGTTTTTTGGTAGATCCGAAATGCTCCATCAAGTTGGCCGACATCGATTCCATGAAAATAAGAACAACATTCTTTTGTGTAGGGACGGCTGTGCATTTCACTTCACGTGCAATGGGGAGATGCCTTCTATTCCTTTTCTTTGCAATATACTTTGCATATTGGTTATTGCCTCCTGTTCCGGCATCAGGTGAAGATAGCGGTTTTCCTTACGGTTATCATCCAGTGTGCTGGTAAGTAGATTAAAGACAGGATTAACCCCTAGCTGATTCAGGAATGGATCGGTGCAATAGTATGCTTGACTTACCCTGATGGGGTTATATCCCATGCGTCCCCGTATTCCGAATAGACAAAGTCCTATACAAACAGCACCGGCGGCGAATATACATAGGCGGTTTATCGGGCTGATGGAAGTAGATTTCGAATTGATGAGATGATAGAAATAAGAAGATAACCGTAGTACACTTCCTGACAGCAGAAGAATAGATATCAGTCCTAGAAAAATAGGGAAATAGAATGATGTCTCACCCAATACCATTCCGGCAGTAGTGGCTCCATATCCGAACCAATTGTAAATGGAAGAATTGATTGTCTTAAAAAATAAGAGAAATAAGGGATGTTGGCTGCCGAAATAATGAACGACAGTGAATAAAATAGAATGAAAAAGATAGAGATAAATCTGAATACCCACTTGGAGTGATAGTTGCAGAGAGCGGTTATCCATAAAATGACTAATGGTAACAGCAATATGTAGCAAGCTATAACATTGTCAAACCATAGCCCTTTTATAAATGCAGTGGCTTGCATGAGAAAGTTGTTTTGTATATCGGGAGGAAACTGATAATCTATTGAGGTGAACAGGACAAGCCGGAACAGGAAGAAAAAAGTAAAGCAACTATATGTATGATTAATAAGTAAAGTAAAGAAAGAGTAAACTGTTGGATAAGCTTAGCCTGATTCTTACATGCTGTTACAGATTGCTGCATGAGTGAACGGAGATATTTCATTTGTTTTAGTAAAGTTTGCATTTGTTTGAATCAATCCGGATGATTGACAACAAAGGTAAACAGAATTTTAGAAATATCAAAAGAGGGTATGCCAAAAGTAAATTGACTGCCAATTTGTTCACTTTAGGGGCAGACATGTGAGTCCGCCCGAAATATGGGCAAGCAGTTTCCGTTTCTTATCCTATTTCTCGGGAAGGAGTAAGGCGGTCTCTTTCATAGTCAGAACAAAAGGAACAGAATAGCCGTGCTATCCG
>ENA-OQDD01000261-OQDD01000261.1-human-gut-metagenome-genome-assembly--contig:-NODE-261-length-21901-cov-3.594195_pt1 | contig 21901 bp, 31 predicted proteins | sample MGYA00242507_ERZ504598 | MGnify/ENA primary metagenome ERZ504598 (study PRJEB26092, sample SAMD00036318) | human gut metagenome | host: Homo sapiens | study: EMG produced TPA metagenomics assembly of...
TTGGAAAATCTGTACTTTACTCGCTACTGTCCGGTTCTCGATCACGGAAATATTTCGGATAGACAATGAGAACATTGTCTTTGACTATTGCCATGCCCACGAATCGAAACTGGTATTCCTGCTCAGTCTCAGTTGAATCAGCTCCAGCTTCCTCTTCAAATGACGAGTCCACCTCGTTGGACGCGAATTTGTCGTAAGGACGAATGATGTTACGTTCCATCAGCCATTCGACAATCTGCTGTGCATCATTCTCAGGGGCGAGCTTTTCAGCCAGATCATGCAGCGAGTAAGGCTTCAGTTCACGAACATATACCTTCCGCATAGCTCATTACTCCACTGCTTCGCTCTGATTATCATCGTCATCAATAATCTGATCATCGTCTTCGTCAGTGACATAAATGTCGCTGGCATCAAAGCCATCGGCGAAAATTCCCGCATCAACCTTATTAAATGCATCGCAAATCTGTGCGTAAGTCTTAAGTTCACTGCGGAACATTTTCTGATGCTTTGTCTTGCAAGCATCCTCATACAGATAAAGAATCACCTTGTCCTTGAATACATCCGCAAAACGCTTTTCGTTCAGCGCTGACGGACTTACAAAGAACGGCCCGAGCAATTTGTCCTCATTGACTTTAAGATTATCGCTCATCATAAAGTTGTTGATGGCTTTGCGGAACCCATTCCAATTAATCACATGCTTGCCACATGGAATATTAATTTCGTCAAGATGCTTCTTTTCTTCGACATCTCCGTTCTTAACTTTGACGATTTTCTTTTCTCCCTCATCAATGCCCATATAACGGAAATCCCAACGACGTTTGAAAGCAGTATCCATGGGGAAAACTCCCTGGTCAGCGCTATTCATAGTTGCCCAGATATACATATTCGAAGGAATAGCTAATTTATCCGCTTCGGTAGATTCGTCTTTGAAAACCTCTTTGAGCTGATTGCTCATCTCTTCAGGAGTCGCAATCGAATATTCGCTGCATCCATCGTCACGCCTATCGAGCAATTGGAAAATATCTCCAAACACAGCAGCAGGGTTAGCGCGATTAATCTCCTCCACAATCAACAGATAATTCTGATCTGGGTGCTTGCGTGCTTCGACATAGGTCTTAAGGAAGGGACCCAACACATAACGATATGTGATATGCGATACCGTTTCTCCGTTTTCATCAACCGTTTTCTCCGTTATAGGCTTGAAACAGCCGACAAACTGAGAATAGGTGTAGTCAGGATAGAACGTCACGCGCGAGATATTCTCTTCAGAGAACGATTCCTCTGCGATTCGATTCAATTCATGCGATTTACCAGTACCAGGAGCACCAAAGAAAATCCAGTTGCGAGGGGTATCAATATCATTAAGCAGTTTCACTGTTTTAGCCTCTGTCTCCTGCAGTATTTTTATGATTGCCAAAAGTGGATCAGAATAACCAGAGTAGAGTTCCGGCTGCTCTTGTGAAAGACTTCGCATGATCTCGGCAGTATATTGAGCGCATTTTTCATAAATTAAAGGCGCATTTGATGTAAGCACTGCTGATATCTGTTCTAGAGGTTTTCCAATACTGAGTGGAAGAAAAGCGGAATGAGCTGCAGCCAGATAATATCATTTGCTCTTTGATTAAAATCCAAAAGAAAAAATTTGGTTTCTCCGATAACTTTGTTATTAGACGATCCTTTCTTTGAACTGCAACCGCTAAACACATAATCTTTCGGGGTTAAAACAACATAGCCATTGCGTTCACTACACTCTAACCACATTGAGCGTAGCCAATAGTTATTCTGCGTTAAAGGCGACACGTCAAGCGATTCTGCCATATTAACGCCGCAAGTCGCAGGAAGCATCAAAAGTGCCGGAACAACAAGACTAGGCCTTATCTTTCCCGACAATCCCAATTTCATTTGGCTGTTACCTACCGCCCGTGGAGAAATTGGGTACGAAGTTTCTGGGCCAGTACCAAGATCTACAGTATGAGTTACCCCATCTTTATCGCGGTAAGCGAAAGATATGTGAGCATATTTTCCTTCTAATTCTTTTAGCTTATGAGGCGCACCTCCGGCATCATAGAAAGACCCACCTAAAAAAGCTTGCCCACCGCCACTATTTGCGTTGTAGTCAAAATGAAAATCAGATTTTGCGTTTGAATATGTCCGATAATCATCAATACGCTTAAAATACGTCATTCGTCTTCATCTCCAGTAGAATCTTCTTTATTATTAATGTATTTTTCAATACATTTTGCAATATATTTAGCTAGAGCAGGAGGAACAGCATTGCCAATTGCAAGTTCAACATTTGTTTTTGCTCCCGGCAATTTAAACGCATCAGGAAAAGTTTGTAAATAGCTCCGCTCTTTTGTAGTTAAAGCTCGAACACCATCTTCTATAGCTGCTGCATCGCTAGGATGTCTTTTATAATTGGACGGAATAGGCCTATTAATACCACGTATGGTTGCAGCCGGCTCATCAATTGAAAATACAGCTCGTCGTGCATAACTTCGTGGATGCATATAATAATATTGCGTATGTAGCTTATCGCCTAAATATTCTCGAACCGTCATATGATGATCAGCCAAATTCGAATCAAGTATTTCATCAAGAAAACCATCGCTGTCATTCATATGACCAACAAGAATAAAACGCTTCCGAGCTTGGGGAGCACCACAAAGACTTGCATCAATAACCCGCTCACTCAGACCATAGCCAGCTGCTTTTAATTTATTTCGCATCACAGGCAAAGTTCCAAAACGTTCAATATTATATACGTTTTCAAAAACAACCCACTGTGGTTTTACGCACGTAACAATTTCAGCAAATCTAATTGTAAGATTAGCTCGCTCACCAATTTGGCGTTTCCCAGCAATTGAATAATCTTGGCAGGGCGGACCACCAATGATGATATCTGGCTTTTTGTCCGCTATCAACTGAATAGAATCTTCATCACAAAGGTCTTTTTGTAAAATCGGATGCTCAAAATTCGCTTTGTATATTTCAACAGCAGGCTTCCAATTATCGAAAGCTGCAACAACATCGACTCCAACTTGTTCGAATCCTAAAGACATACCTCCGCAGCCGGAAAAAATATCAACAGCTCTCATTTGCCGATAACCTTTCTCTGTGCTATATGTTTCATAAGTATCGAACCAACATATTTTGCTAAATTGACAGGAACTGCATTGCCTATCATTTGATTTATATCTGATTTCGATCCAAAGAAATCAAAACTCTTAGGAAATGTTTGAATATAGCTACGTTCTTTAGGAGTTAATATTCTAACTTCACTGACGGGAGCTGAATCATTTGGATTTCCCTTATATCCTTTAGGTATAGGACGGTCTACGCCTCTGATGGTCATTGACGGTTCATCAATACTAAATACACCACGCCGGCTATAATTAGTAGGGACTCTAAAATAATTATCAATCCCAAGCGAATCACCTAAATAGTCACGAATTGTCATAGGTCTTTCAGCAAGGTTTTCATTTAAAGCATCAAGAAGAAAACCGTCGCTCTCGCCAAGACCACCGATAACGAACATACGTTTCCTAGCTTGAGGGACACCACAGTGTGCCGCATTGAGAACTTTGCAAGTTAAACCATAACCTGCGCTTTTAAAAATCGAACAAGCCGCTTTGAAAGATTGTGTATTTCGTATAGTCGCAACATTCTCCATTACAAACCAGCGTGGATGAACACCGGCGATAATACGCGCAAAGGATATCGACAGAACGGCTCGACCGCGAGTTTCATCCTGATAACCGGCAGTAGAAAAATCTTGGCAAGGCGGACCACCAAAAATTAACTCTGGCGACACTTCCAAAATGGATTTAATTGCATCTTCTTCATTTGTTAAATCCATTTTTATTATAGGATGATCAAAGTTTTTCTCATACACTTTAATCGCCGCATCCCAATTATCATACGCCCTTGCAACATCAAAACCAGCATCCATAAACCCAAGAGACATGCCGCCACATCCAGCGAAAAGATCTACGGCACTAAGTGCTCGCTCATCTTTGCCAAGAGTACTCACTATCGTTGAACTCCTAAATTGTTGGTACAGACAAGTATATGCATCGGAGGATTATACCATCTGAATCTTGGCACTAAGATTCAGCCACTCGGTACAAGAACAATAATAATCTCTTATCAGAAGGGAATATCTTCAATATCTCACCCAAAAACACGTTTACTCGGTGACGCTATTATAGACGATGATGCCAGAGCCAACACCGAAAACGCCGAAAACAGCAGCACAGACGATGCTCAAAGCGTCACCATCATCCGAGATGAACAAGGCATCGTCTTCCTCGTCGACGCCGGCACCATAGATCTCTGGCTCAAGGACGAAGGCTCCGACTCCAAAGCGTTCAAGACCAAAGCCATACAAACCGTCTCCTCGGCCAGCAAAGGCGCGCAGGCGGCCGGCAACGCCATGGCCGAAAGCGGGCGATGGGGTGAAGCTCACCAAAGAATCGGCCGAACTGGTTGCCAAATACGGCAAAACTGCAAGAACCGTTCCAAGCCAGCGTTGTACGACAACCGAATGGACGCATCATTAAACATCTGAAATTCACCCAGCCAGGGCAACTCAGCCCCGCCAACATCGAAAGCATCACCAGTGATCTCAATGCATTCGCCAGCACATTGCAACTTGAGCACATTCATCTGCATGTCGAAGACGGTCCCACCTGGATCGAAGCCGCGGGCAAGGCCGTAGACGACACCGGCAAGGCTTGCAGAATGCCAGGCAGCAGACCGCACACGCCGTCCAAGACGTCGGCAATGCGATAGCGAATGGCGCTCAAGGCACCGGTGCCGCCGTTGCCAAGGGAATGCAGGACGCCGGAAACCAGGCGCGCACATCGCGCAGGATGCGGGCGACGCCATCGCGAAAGGTGCTCAGGACGCAGGCGCCGGGATCGCCGACGGAGTGCAGCAGCTTGGCAAAGGAATAGCAGACGGATTGAAACAGCTCCCGGAGATCAAACTGCCCAAGTTCGGGTGGGGCAAGAAATAGGTTGGAGAATCACGGCGTGAGCACCGAGCTTCTTCTGTCGTTTCGCGTAACTCCTCCATCTGATCATCGGCAACCACGATCGCAACTTCCGCTTCCGATTCAATGACATGCTATACGAAGACGTGTTCGAAACCATCGATGACTACCGCGGAATCGACATGGAACTTCCCGTTCTCGATGAATCCGGCAAAATAACGATGACGGCCACGCAGCAAAGCATCGCCATGAGCCACTTCCCCAGACTCTCGGCATTGGCCGAAGAACACGGCGACTGGCCGAGCAACCGGAACGAGTTCGCCGATATGGCGCCTACCACCGAAGGCTGGCTGCTCTACGGTCATGCGGCTCCGCCCCACCAAATCGGATAGCCGATGAACTCAGTGATTCGCTCACTCACCTTTCACGGTGATGGGCAGAAACGTTCAGCAGCGCCCCTCGTACAGGAAGAAGGAAAGCGAACCGTCTTCCAAACCACCTTGAGTAAAGGAATCCCTGCGTATGGTACGTTCCGCTTTGCGCGTCAAACCACGGTAATCATAAAACCCGTAATCGCAGGTGGTGTCAGTGAAGAGGAAATACTCGTTCATTCCGGCATTACGAAACACGTCAAGCATGTGGTTGAACAGCTTACGACCGACGCCCATGCCCCTCGCTTCCGGGGAAACCACGAACAGCGTTACCTCAGCCTGATAGCTTTTGCCGGCATCTCGTTTCAACACTTCATCGGCCTGCAAAATCGCAATCTGATCGGCAAGTCCTCGACGGCCATCCTTGCTTGCTAACAAGGGCAACGCCAAGCAATTTCGCGTAATAGCATGACGTATCCTCTGCGCTGTGGTAACACGGGATCTCAACGAGCCCAATACCACGCCAAGCACCGACCATCACGTTCAGCGACCGTAGCCTCGGTGGTGCGGGAAAGAAAATCATGCATGTCAATTGCCGCAAGTCGGTGCATATTGCGCAGACGAATCGCCTTGCGCAACTTGTACTCACGCAACCCGCGCTCATCGTTCGGAACATTCCCGTTATCATCCGACTCATCATCCGCATACCAAGCTTGTCGAACAAGCTCTTCAAGCGCGGGAAAATCCGTGCGACGCATCGGTCGGAGCATAATCATTTCTGAAGTCATGCTCCCCCATCCTAGCCGCAGCCATACCAAAACTCCGCTCACGGATGACATAATGCGCATGGTATTGAAATAACAGGAATGCGTAGGATTTGTTGGCATTGGCATGTGAAGCTTGGGGGTCTGGGGGTCACAAGTTTAGGATGAGACAGGATTGCGTGTGACGCGCAATGAATGAGAGGTTCATCATGGCAATGTTGATTAGACGAATTACAGGCACTCTATGCTTAGTACTTGCCGTGGCATGCGCATGTTACGCTTTCGCCGTGCGCAATACGCATTCCGGCACGAGTTTCTGGATTGTTTGGCTAGCGTTCGCAGTTTTGTTCGCGATACTCGGATTCGGTCTGCTCTTCCGGTGGTGGACGATATTGCCAAGACTGGTCAGAGGCATCTTGATTGCGGTCGCGTGTATTGGTCTGGTCGCGTTCGGCACGGTGGAAAGTTGCATCGTCAGTAAAATGCATGCGCAAGGCAAACCGGATCTCGATTATGTGGTGGTGCTCGGCGCCCAAGTGCGTAAGTCCGGCCCGAGCCTTGTACTTCGCTACCGTCTCGACAAAGCCATCGAATATTTGGATGAGAATCCGAATACCATCTGCATAGTCTCCGGTGGAAAAGGACCGAATGAACCGTTCCCCGAAGCCCAAGGCATGGCTGACTATCTTAAAGAGCATGGCATTGACGAGCAGCGCATTCTTGAAGAGCCGGATTCGAAGACCACTGAGGAAAACATCGTCAACAGCAAGAAGCTGATCAGTGACGATGATGCTTCCGTAGGGTGATCACCAACAATTTCCACATGTTCCGCGCACTGCAGATTGCCGACAAATATGGTTTGGACAACGCCCAAGGCATTGCGGCCGGCTCTCCCCCGAACATGCTTGTCAACAACATGGTTCGCGAGTTTTTTGCTGAGATTAAATTCCTGCTGTAGATTTCAAGTTTCTCAAGCTGTAAGCATATCGGGAATAAGTTGAGGGGTTGGCTCTTGGAACCAACCCCTCAACTTATTTGGGACTCTTACGAGTCAGAAGCTATCGATCGAAGCTCACTCTTCGGAAGCAAGCTCGTCAGCCACAGCGGCAGCTGCAGAAGCAGCTTCGACGCTCTCGGCTTCTTCATCTTCAGCGGCTTCACCGAGGAAGGCGCTCAGGTCCAGGGTTTCGCCCTCGGACTTGAAGGTCACGGCGCGCATGCCGGCGAGCAGGCCCTTGGAACGGCCGACTTCCTGCACTGCGGAACCGAGCTGGCCGTTGCGCATGATGGCCTGGATGAAGGCGTTCGGATCCATGCCGTACTGCTGGGCGATGGAAGCGAGGAAGTTGAACACGTCGGACTGGGAGACCTTGACGTCCAGCTTCTCGGCGAGCACGTCGAGCACCATCTGGTCGCGCAGTTCCTTTTCGACGGTTTCTTCGGCTTCGGCCTTCTGCTCCTTGGTGGCATTGGCCGGATCAGCGGTCACGCCCTTGAGCTGCTGCTCAACCATTTCAGCCTTGACGCCCTTCGGCACCGGAATCTCCAGGCCCTCTTCGAGCTTGGCGATGAAAGCGTCACGAGCTGCGGTGGCCTGACGACCTTCGGCATCCTGGGAAGCGGCCTTCTTGAGGTCTTCCTTCAGCTCGTCGAGGGTGTCGAACTCAGAGGCTTCAGAAGCGAAGTCGTCGTCAAGTTCCGGCAGCTCTTCAGCCTTGACGGAGTTGACCTTGACCTTGACCTGAGCCTTCTCGCCTTCGTGCTCGCCTGCTTCCAAGGTACCTTCGAAGGTGGTCTCTTCGCCGGCGGACAGGCCTTCGAGAGCCTCATCCAGACCGTCAAGCATGGTTTCGGAGCCGAGCTCGTAGCTCACGCCTTCCTGAGAGTCGACCACTTCGCCGTCGATTTCGGCGGTCAGGTCGATGTTGGCATAGTCACCCTTGGCGGCCGGGCGATCCACACCCACGAGGGTGCCGAAACGCTGGCGCAGGGCTTCCAGACGGTTGTTGATGTCTTCGTCGGTGATTTCGGCCTTGGCGACCTCGATCTCCATGCCGTCGATTTCCGGCAGTTCGATGTCCGGGCGACGCTCAACGGTGGCCACAAACTTCAGCTTGGTCTCGTCCTTGGCGGATTCCGGAACTTCCTGAACGTCGATTTCCGGCTGGGCCATCGGACGGATGCCCTTTTCTTCGAGAGCCTTGGAGTACAGCTCCGGCACACCGTTGTTCACGGCTTCGCCAGCAACGGCACCGAAGCCGATGCGCTGGTCGATGATCTTGCCGGGCACGTGGCCCTTGCGGAAGCCAGGCACGTTGACCTGCTTGGCGATTTCCTTGCGAGCATTGTCGAGATACGGGTTGAACTCTTCCGGATCAACGGTGACGGTGAGCTTCACCTTGGTCGGCTCAAGATTCCTGACGCTGATTTTCACGCTTGCGCTCCTGAAAAATACGGTTCTTCACATTTCTGCCGTTAGGCAACCTCTACATGATAGCGCGACTCACGGACTCTGCAACCAGCGCGACCTGCCACGCCCTCGCGCCCTGCTCGGTGAGGAATTGCGCAACGTCACGTTTTTGCGGTTCGTCGGTCCAACACAGGTTGCGCAGATACTGCGGTTTGATGATGACGTCCGCGGGGGTACGCGTGTCTTCCGCTATCTGCGCCACCATCTTGCGTGCCTTGTCAAGCGTTGCGAGACGTTCCGGATAACGTTCCCTCCAGACTCGCGTCGCTCGTGGAGCGGATATGCTCTGCGCCTCCTGGTTTTGGGGATTGCCGCTTTCGATGACCGGCCATTCGCTTTCCGGCAGATCAAGCGCCTGTTGGATTATTCTCTTCCACATGCTTGGCTTGATTTTACGTTGGATCGGCGCGTAACGTTCGAACATTTTCTCCTGTTCGGCACCGGCTTGGATGCGTACACGCTCGTTGATGGAACGGACCGCCCTGAATTGCGCGGCGTTATGCGGCTTGCGTTCCGCCACTTCGATGATGGTGCTGTCGGCGAGCAGCAGTGTCGGCGAAATATCGTATTCGCGTGCCAGTTCATCTCGTTTGGTCCATAATGCTTTCGCCACGGCCAGGGCCTGGCGGTCCCTCATGATTTCGGTGATATGCGAGATGCGCAGCCATGGGATGGGATGCTCCTTACGTGGCGCAGTTCCTTCGCGCAGCGCGTAATCGAATTCCTCCTCAGCCATTCGATCTTGCCTTGCTTTTGCAGTTCGGCGCGCATGGTCGTTTCAAGCTCGATCAGCAATTCAACGTCCAGCGCCGCATAATTACGCCAGTCTCGGGGCAGCGGCCTGTACGACCAGTCGGCCGCGGAATGCTCTTTCGCAAGCGTCAGTCCCAGATAATGCTCGGTAACGGCAGCTAATCCGAAACGTTTGAGCCCCAGCAGCCGTGCAGCGATTTCCGTATCAAACAAACGTTTCGGCTGCAATCCCAAATCAACGAATCCCGGCAGATCCTGCAACGAATCATGCAGAATCCATACCGCATCGCCCACCGCACGATTGAAATCGTTCCAATCGGCACCTTCCGCAGCCAATGCCTGCGGATCAAGCAATCCTATGCCGGCACCGTCTCTTTTGAATTGCACCAACCAATCGTCATGACCGTATCGGAAGCCAGACGCACGTTCCGCATCCGCAGCCAAAGACCCATGCGAAGACGCCAATGCGCTGCAGTACTCGCGGAATGCCGGTAGGGTGTCGATCACATCGGGCACGCCCTCACGCGGCTCGGCCTGCAACCTTGGCTCGTCAGTCAACGGGATAATCCTCCTCGGATTGCGTCATGGACCGGAGGAACCTAGCCCACGCGCCCACTTGGGCGCCCGCGTCAAGGCCTCCATCGGCATAGTCTAGTGGCGTCCAAGACACACGAATCTCACACCCGGTTTCGGGAGCGTCGGACTGAGTGCCAAACGTCGTGCTTTTCGTGACTGTGACGGTTCCCGAAACATGTTCGACATCGCACGAACCAACACGGTCCATCATCGCATCCCAATACATGGACGGTATCAGACAATCGCCTTCGCCTCCAGACAACGGCAACGCGGCGAAAGCGACGCAACGCCAATGAGAATGCCAGTCATTTCGGTATTTGTGCGAATACAACACCATGATCCAGCCTGTGGAACGCGCCTCGTCGCATTGCATCTCAACTCCAATGCCGAAACTCGCCATGGCGCACGGCACTGGAATCTCACGATACGACACGCTTGGTAATCGAGGCATGCGTTCTACGGAAAGCACGGCGTCCCATACCTTGTCTGGCACGCCGGAAGGTCGGGTCAACATTTGTTCAGGAGGGTCGGCGTAGGCGCACGATCCCCTACCTGTGGCACGCGCTTCGTTGGGCGTGCCTTGAGGAAAAGCATAGATGTCCACCATGATTCAAGCTACGGCAGAGTCGCCGGTTTTGCGGTATTTCACAGCATTTCGCCACGCGTCGAATGTGAAGATTTTTTCGCGTGGCGAATGCTGGTTCAACAATTGCACGAATATTCCTTTTTCCAATCGCTGAGGCACTTTCAAACGATTGATTTGCCGGAATCGTTGGCTGGAATATGCGTGGCTTCCCGTTTAGTAGACGGTGAAGCCGTGCGATTGGAATTGTTCCACCACACGCTGTTTCATTGCCTCGGACGGCCCTTTCTGGTCTTCCAACGGGTAGGGAATGTTGAGCATATGCCATTTTGGACGGCCAAGCTGGTGGAATCCAAGCACATCGATATGTTCCACTGCGTCGCCGAACGACTCGCAGATCTTCGCCACATTCTCAACGTTTTCCTCGGATGAGGTGAGTCCGGGCACGAGTACGAAACGCACCCAGATCTTCTTGCCGGCCTTGGCCAGACGCTGTCCGAAATCGATGGTCGGTTGCAGAATGCCGCCAGTCACCTTCTTGTAGGTTTCCTCATCGCCGGACTTGACATCAAGCAGACACAGGTCGATGTCGTTCAGCATGTCGTCGGTATAGCTTGCGCCAAGGAATCCGGAAGTATCGAGGCAGGTGTGCACGCCCATCTCCTTGGCCGCACGGAACACGCGGGAAACAAACGCCGGTTGCATCATGGATTCGCCGCCCGAGAAGGTGATACCGCCATGCGTCGCCTTGAAAAGATCCACATAGCGTTCGATCTTTTTGACCATGGCCTCGTAATAGACGGGCTTGCCGTCACGCATTTTCCACGTATCCGGATTCTGGCAATACTGGCAACGCAATGGGCAGCCACTCATGAAGACGGTCATGCGTGTTCCCGGACCGTCGACGGACGTGTTGATGTCCCAGGAATGCACGAAGCCGATATCACCGCTTTTCAGCGCGTTGATGCGGTCACGCCGGTCCAGTCCGATCGGCGATTCGAAGCCTGACAACCCTCCCATAAGCGTTTGGTTGACGTAGTTTTGCGATTCTCTGAGCATATGCCTTGTTGTGGAGCGAAAATGTACGTTCTCAGACATCGGTGTCCTTTCGTTGTATCTCTCCAATGGTTTCCCCACATTGTACAGGGAAAACCAAGGGGCGAAGCTTTCACGCTCCGCCCCTTGCACTCTACCGCTTCACACGGTACCGTTCAGTCTCAGTCGACGACGGCGCCTGGTGGAACGTACGGGAGATCACGTCGAGCTGCTGCTCCTTGGTGAGCTTGACGAAGTTCACCGCGTAGCCGGAGACGCGCACGGTCAGGTGCGGGTACTTTTCCGGATGCTCGACGGCATCCTCGAGCTGTTCCTTGCGCAGCACGTTGATGTTGGCGTGGTACAGACCGTGGCCGTTGCCGGCGTCCAGAATGCCCACGAGGTTGCCGATGCGCTCATCCTCGTCGCGGCCCAAGCCATCAGGGGTGATGGTGTTGGTCAGCGAGATGCCGTCAAGAGCGTCGTTGTAGTCGATCTTGCCGACGGAGAACATGGAAGGCAGCATGCCATGGGAGTCCATGCCGTTCTCCGGGTTTGCGCCCGGAGCATACGGGGTGCCCTTCTTGTGTCCGGACGGGAAGGCGCCGGTGGCCTTGCCGTATTCCACGTTGGAGGTGATGGTCAGGATGGACTGGGTCGGGACGCTCCGCGGTACACCGGCAGGCGCTTGACCTGGCCCATGACGGTGGAGACAACCCACTTGGCGATCTCGTCGGCGCGATCATCATCGTTGCCGTACAGCGGGAACTCACCCTCGGTGCGGTAGCGACGATCAGATCGTCATCGGCGCCTTCGACGTACTCGTCCTCATGGCCCGGAGTGGTCTTGGCGTCCTTGTTGTAGATCGGGTAGACCTTGGCGTACTTGCATGCGGACAGGGAGTCGGCTGCGATGGACAGGCCGGACATACCACAACCGAGGGTACGGTACACTTCCTTGTCGTGCAGAGCCATCTCGATGGACTCGTATGCATACTTATCGTGCATGTAATGGATGATGTTCAGAGCCATCACGTAGGTCTCGGACAGCCATTCGAGAGCCTTCTCGTAGTTGGCCTTGACCTTCTCGTAATCCAATGAGCCGTCGGATTCCGGCTGAATCGGCTCGATAACGCCCTTGTCGATGACCTGCATGCCGGTCATTTCGTCGCGGCCGCCGTTGATGGCGTACAGCAGGGCCTTGGCGGAGTTCACACGGGCTGCGAAGAACTGCATCTGCTTGCCCACGCGCATCGGGGAGACGCAGCATGCGATGGCGGCGTCATCGCCCCAGTGGGAGCGGATTTCCTTGTCGGACTCGTACTGGATTGCCGAGGTGTCGATGGAGATCTTGGCGCAGAAGCGCTTGTAGGCTTCCGGCAGCTTCGGATCCCAGAAGATGGTGATGTTCGGCTCCGGGCCAGGTCCAAGGTGCTCGAGGTCAGGGTGTCAAGCAGACGGAAGGAGGTCTTGGTGACCAGCGTACGGCCATCATCGCCGAAGCCTGCGTCGGACCAAGTCGCCCAGTACGGATCGCCGGAGAAGATCGCGTCGTAATCCTTGGTACGCAGGAAGCGCACGATACGCAACTTCATGACCAGGTTGTCGATGATTTCCTGTGCGTCGGTCTCGGTGATCTTACCGGACTTCAGGTCACGCTCGAAGTACACGTCGAAGAAGGTGGAGACGCGGCCGAACGACATTGCGGCGCCATCCTGGCTCTTGACGGAAGCGAGGTAGCCCATGTAGGTCCACTGCACTGCTTCCTGAGCGGTCTGTGCCGGACGGGACAGGTCAAGACCATATTCGTTGCCGAGGTTGATCAGCTGCTTCAGGGCCTTGATCTGCTCGTCATGCTCCTCGCGGAAGCGGATCCAGTGCTCGATCTCCGGCTCGGTGAAGTCGTTGCGGTACGGCACGGAGTCCTTGTCACGCTGCTTGAACTTGATCAGGGTGTTCACACCATACAGTGCCACACGACGGTAATCGCCGATGATGCGGCCACGGCCGTAGGCATCCGGCAGGCCGGTGAGGATCTTGTTGTGGCGGGCAACCTTGATCTGCTTGGTGTACACGCCGAAGACACCGTCATTGTGGGTCTTGCGGTACTTGGTGAAAATCTTCTTGATTTCCGGATCCGGCTCCTTGCCGGCTTCCTTGATGGCCTGCTCGACCATACGCCAACCGCCGTTCGGCATCATGCGCGCTTGCAAGGAACGTCGGTCTGCAGACCGACAACCACATTGTCGACTTCCGGAGAGTCGATGTAGCCGGCGCCGAATGCGTCGATGCCAGCCGGTGTGTGGGTGTCGACGTCGTAGACGCGCTGCTTGCGCTCCACGGCCAGATAGTTGTCATCGAGGTACTGCACAGGTGCTTGGTCTTCTCGGTGGCGTCAGCCAGGAAAGACTCATCGCCCTCATAAGGCGTATAGTTCTTCTGAATAAAGTCACGGACATCAATGTCCTTCTGCCAGTTGCCCTCAGCGAAGCCTTCCCAAGCCTTAGCCTGAAGCTCTTCCGGGGAGACTGCCGTCGCATCAACTGCTGCCATTTCCACTCCTTCTGGGTGTTGGTTTGGCGACGCATCGTTACGTCGTCGCTAGTTATCGATTCTAGCTGCATAAACCTGTATAGAACCTGAGTTTACGAGGAAATAAAAGTGACATATGTCACACTTGCGAAGTATAAAAATCGCGGTGCCGTAATCCGGACACCGCGATTTCATATATCGAATCAACTACTTTTCATCGGAAGACCAGCGTTTCCATTCGCGATCCTGTTCTTCCCATTTGATGTTGCGTTCCTGTACGATCTTCCATGCATCGAGCGCGTCTTCCCTGGTTTTGTATGGTCCCATACGATGCTCGCCGGTGAGATCATACCCAGTTCAGGCTGTTCGGTGACCGTATTGAAATACCATTGCTTTTCCATATCACTCCTTACGAAGCGTGTAACGAAACAATAGTTCGTCGCTGTTTTATTCGCGGAACGCGTTGGTGATCGGCAAGCGGCGGTCACGGCCGAACGCCAATGCCGTCACCTTTGGCCCAAGCGGGTATTGACGGCGCTTCCATTCGGCACGATCGACGAGTCGCATAACCGTGTCGACGGTGGTTTCGTCGAAGCCGTCTGCCAGAAGATCCTCGCGACCATGCGCATGTTCAATGTACATCGCCAGCACTTGGTCGAGCAGCTCGTATTCTGGCAGCGAATCGGAATCCTTCTGCCTGGGCGAAGCTCGGCGGACGGGGCTTTCTCAATCGAATTGACGGGAATCATCACGCCATCCGGCAAAGGAGTCCCAGCAAGCCCCTGTTCGTTGCCCACGACATGCAGCCCGCCGATGCCCATGCCCTCGGAGGCAGCCTTATTGCGCCAGCGGGAAATCTCCCACACGCGAGTCTTCAGCAGATCCTTGATCGGAGCGTATCCACCGACTGCATCACCATAAATGGTGGAATAGCCGCAGGCAAGCTCCGACTTGTTGCCGGTGGCGACAGCCAGAAGCCCCTTGGAATTCGAATACGCCATAACAATCACGCCACGAATTCGCGCCTGCAAATTCTCAGCAGCCACACCTTCAAGATCAAGCTGCTTTTGGAAGGAGACGAACAGCGGCTCAATAGCTGAACATCATAATGCGCGCCAATATTCTTCGCCAAATCGGCAGCATCATCTTTCGAACCATCAGACGAATACATGCTCGGCATGGAAATGCCATGCACGTTGGCTCCTCCCACGGCATCAGCAGCCATGGCAGCCACCAATGCGGAGTCAATACCTCCAGACAAGCCCAAGCACACGCCCTTGAAATGGTTCTTGGCCATGTAATCCTTCAAGCCCAGCACACAAGCGGTATACACTTCCTCATCCGGATCAGGCTTGGCTGCGATAACACCAACCTGCTGATGTTCGGAGGCAGTATCCAAATCAAAGAAGCTCAAATCCTCCATGAACATCGGAGAACGTTCCAGCAGTGTACCGTCAGCATCAACCACGAAACTGCCACCATCGAACACCAGATCGTCCTGACCACCCACCTGATTGAGGTAGATCATCGGCGCGTTCACTTCAGCCGCACGGCGTACCGCAAGATCGAGTCGAGTATCAGTCTTACCCTCCTCATACGGAGAACCGTTCATGGTAAGCAGCAAATCAATATGCTGCTCGGCAAGTTCTGCCACAGGACCGCCATCCTGCCAGATATCCTCGCAAATAGCCACACCAATACGTGCGCCATTCACATCAAGCACCATGGACTTATTGCCAGGACTGAAAATGCGGAATTCGTCAAACACACCGTAGTTGGGCAGGAAGTGCTTGTCGTAGCCGGCCCAAACCACGCCATCATGCAATACGACGAGTCGGTTGCGTGGCTTGGATGTCTCGCGATCAGTGCCGACCGTGCCAACCACCACAAACAGGTCGCCAAGCCCATCGGCAGCCAGTTCGGTGGCAAGCCAGTTGGCTTTGTTCCACGCGGCTTTGCGGAAGGTAGCCCGCAACGCGAGATCTTCAATCGGATAGCCGGTCAATGTCATTTCCGGGAATACGACGACTTGCGCATTGTTGTTGGCCGCAAGGTGCGCATAACGCATGACCTTGTCTGCGTTGGAGTCAAGATCTCCCACACAAGTATCGATTTGGGCGAGGGCGAAGCGAATGTTTGTCATAGTTGTCTAGTGTATTGCGATTTACGTATCAAACATGCAAACGGCACGCATGTGGCAAGAAAAACCACATACGTGCCGATGGCGCTGCATTCATATCGGTTTGCAGAAGGATTGAACGAAATCCAACCGGCTTACGCGAGTTCGTTCAACACGGTGAGTGCCGCATTGGCATAGAATTCCACGCCCGCCTGCAAGGATTCGTCCAATCCCACAAAATTCGGGCTATGCCAATCAGGACATCCTTCCTCACCATTGGATCCGATGAAGGCGAACACGGGCAACGCAACCTCGGTGTATTCGCAGAAATCCTCCCCGCCATCGACGGGTGGATCGGCTCAAGTTGCGCATATTCCCGCACATCATCGGCCACGATCTTCGACAGTCCCTCGTCGGAGACCAGCGGATCCTGGAAATCGTCCCAGTCGATGTCTGCGGTGATCCCGTAGCCAGCTGCGATGGCGTTGACCTGTTCCTTGAAGCGTTCACCGACCATGATGCCGTCTGACTTGTGGAAGTAACGCACGGTACCTTGGAAACTTGCCTTGGCCGGCACCACATTCCATACATGACCGCCATGCAGTTCGGTGATGGAAAGCACCAATGGATGGAATGGCGACACATTACGGCTCACGATGGTCTGCAACGCGAGAATCATCGTGGCGAGCGCTTCGATAGGACCGGTGCCCTTGTGCGGGTAGCCGGCATGCGTGCCCGTAGCGTGGAGCGTGACATGGAATTTCACGCATCCGGCCATCATGGGGTCAGGGCCGATGGCAATCTGCCGGGCGCGTAATTCGGATTGTTGTGGGCTCCGATGGCGGCGGATACGTCGGCGAGCAACCCCGCATCGACCATAGCTTTCGCGCCGAGACCGAGCTCCTCGGCAGGCTGGAACAGCAGTTTGATGGAGCCTTTGATGCGCTTGCGGCGTTTTGCGAGCCAGAATGCGGCTCCGAGCATGTAAGACATGTGCAGGTCGTGGCCGCAACCGTGCATCACACCGTCGTTGACGGACGAGAACGGCAGGCCAGTATCCTCTTGGATGGGCAGACCGTCGATATCGGCGCGCAATGCGATGCGCGGGCCTGGTTGCTCGCCGCGGATCAGGCCGACCACGCCGGTTTCAAGCGGGTTGTTGAGCACTTCGATGTCGTGCGCGCGTAGCAGTTTCTCGATATAGGCACTTGTCTCGTATTCCTTGAAACTGCGCTCGGGATGTGCGTGCAGATAATGACGGATCTCGATGATCTCCGGCGTGATCTCAATATGTTCGCTCATGGTTGACGATTGTAGGCGCAACCGGACGTTTTTCCTATTTTCGTGTTCGTTTTTCGTGCCGACAATGGCGTTTTCCGCAGTTTTTCCCCGTAAGCTGGATGACGTTTTGAACGGATTCACGGGGAGATCGGCATGTCATCGGACATCAAGGCTGCGTTTTTCGATATCGACGGCACTTTGACGAGTTTCGTCACGCATGTGGTGCCGCGATCCACCATCGACGCATTGCATGCGTTGCAGAAAAAAGACGTGAAGGTGTTCATCTGTTCGGGGCGCGCACCCTCCTATATGGGTGTGGTGCTTGACACCATTCCCGTCGAATTTGATGGCATTGTTGGCCTTAACGGCCAGTTCTGCACAACACGCGACGGCCTCGATTACCGTCATCCAATCGACCTGCACGATGTGGAGATCATCACCGACTGGCTGCAATCGCATACCGATGTCGTCGCCAATTACGCGGAAAGCAACTACGGGTATTTCAATCGCATCAACGCCGCTTTGGAACGTACGTGGAACAGCCTTGGCAAAACCGCGCCGAAAATCGACATATGCAATCCGCAGCAACGTATAGGAAACCATCGCACATTCCAGATCAGCCATATGTGGATAAGGCAACGGAAGCGGAAATCGCCGGCATGTGCGGCAACGTGCGCGGTGTGAGGTGGCATCCCGACTTCACCGACCTGATTCCTGCGGATGGCGGCAAGGCGGTCGGCATGCAGGTCGTGCTTGAGCATTTTGGTTGGTCGAGGGACAATGCGATCGCGTTCGGCGATGGCGGCAACGACGTGGATATGCTACGTTTCGCCGGCATAGGCGTGGCTATGGGCAACGCCACTGACGAACCGAAGACCGTAGCCGATTACGTCACCGACAGTGTCGACGATGCCGGAATCTCGAATGCATTGCATCATTTTGAAATTCTGTAGAAAAGGTTTTTAAGAGTTTTCTTGCGATTTTATAAGACGGTTTTCGCGAATTTCTGCGTTTTTCATGCCCTTTATAAGTATTTTCAATAAGTGAACGCCGTGTTGCCGTCGATGGTTCCTCTATATTGGTCAATCGTTGGGTCCGCCGCGTGGCAAACGGGCGGCTCGTATAGCGAATTGAGAGAGGAATTCAACCATGCGTAACAAGAAGCTTCTCGGCGCGCTGCTCGCCGTCACCACGCTCGCGACCTTCGGCTTGGCCGGCTGCGGCGACTCTGGCTCCAACGGCGCCGCCTCCAAGGAGGATGACAAGACCATCACCGTGGCGGCCTCCCCGACCCCGCACGCGGAAATCCTAAACAAGGCCGTCAAGCCGCTCGTCGAGAAAGATGGTTATAAGCTCGAAGTCAAGGAGTTCACCGATTACGTCCAGCCGAACACCGCCACCGAGGATGGTGAAGTGGACGCCAACTACTTCCAGCACAAGCCGTACCTCGACAACTTCAACAAGGAGAAGGGCACGCATCTGGTGTCCGTGGAAGGTATCCACTTCGAGCCATTCGGCCTATACCCTGGCAAGACCAAGGATTTGCAGAATCTGCAGGACGGCGCCACCGTGGCCGTGCCGAACGACGCCACCAACGAGGCCCGTGCTCTTCTGCTGCTGCAGGATGCCGGTCTGATCAAGCTGAAGAATCCGAAGGACATCAACGCCACTCCGAAGGACATCACCTCCAATCCGAAGAACCTGAAGTTCAAGGAGCTTGAGGCCGCCGTGGTTCCGACCGTCATCAAGGATATCGACATCGCGGCACTGAACGGAAACTACGCCATTCAAGCCGGCTTCGACCCGACCAAGGACACACTGGTCACCGAAAAGGCCGACGGCCTGGCCGCGAAAACCTACCAGAACATCCTCGTGGTGAAGGAAGGCAACGAGAACACCGCCAAGACCAAGGAGCTCAAGAAGGCTTTGAAGTCCGACGAGGTGCGCGACTACATCAACAAGAACTACAAGGGCGCTGTGGTGCCGGTCTTCTAAGACCCGCTTCGGCTGCAAGAATTCAATGCCGCAGGTATACTACCCTGCGGCATTCTTATTATGGAACATCAATAGGAACAGGACATTATGACGATTCAGATCGACCATCTGCACAAAAGCTATGGCAGTGGCGCCGAGGCGCATGAGGTGCTGCACGACATCAACCTGACCATCGATTCGGGTGAAGTCTTCGGCATCCTCGGCTCCTCCGGCGCAGGCAAGTCCACGTTGGTGCGCTGCATCAATCTGCTGGAACGTCCCACTTCCGGCAAAGTGCGCGTCGATGGTAAGGACATCACCGACGCGAAAGGCAAGGAGCTGGCGGACGTGCGTGCCGGAATCGGCATGATCTTCCAGAATTTCAGCCTGTTCCAGCAGCGCACCGTGCTGCGCAACGTCACGTTCCCACTGGAGCTCAACCATACGCCGAAAAACAAGCGCGAGGAGCGTGCCCGCTATCTGCTTGACCTGGTTGGATTGGCCGATCTGGCCGACCGCTATCCGAGCCAGCTGTCCGGCGGCCAACAGCAGCGCGTGGCCATCGCACGCGCGTTGGCCAACAATCCATCCATCATGCTGTGCGACGAGGCCACCAGCGCACTCGACTCCACCACGACTGCGCAGATCCTTGACCTGCTGCGCCGCATCAACCGCGAGCTCAACGTGACGCTGGTCATCATCACGCATTCGTTGTCCGTGGCACGCAACATCTGCGACCGTGTGGCCATGATTGATGGCGGACGCATCGTGGAGATGGGCGATACGGAAGAATTGTTCTCCAATCCGCAAAGCGACATTCTGAAAACACTGATCACCGATGCGAAAGTGGAGAACCATCGCCATAAGCATGATTCCGCTTCGTCCGATGAGCAGACGGACGCGCCGACCAAGGAAGAGGTGAAGTGAAATGGGACAGATTATCTCGCAATTCATCGCCGATTATGGCGAACTGCTGGTCGAGGGAGTACGTGACACGATCATCATGACCGCGGTAGCGACGCTACTCGCGTATGTGATCGGCCTACCTGTGGGCGTACTGCTCATCACCTCGGCAAAGAAGGGCATCCGTCCGAACGCGACACTCAACACCGTGCTCGGCTGGATCGTGAACATCGTGCGTTCCGTACCATTCATCATTCTTCTGGTGGCCATCATCCCATTGACCCGACTGATTGTCGGCACTTCGCTCGGCGTGCCGGGAGCTATCGTGCCGCTGGTCATCACCGCGGCACCATTCGTGGCACGCGTGGTGGAGCAGTCGCTCGCCGAAGTGGACGGAAGTCTGGTGGAGGCCGCGCAAAGCTTCGGCGCCAGCAATCTGCAGATCGTGTTCAAAGTGCTGCTGTTCGAAAGCCTGCCGTCGCTGGTGCGCGGCGCAGCACTGACGTTCATCACCCTGTTCGGCTTCTCCGCCATGGCCGGCACCGTCGGTGCAGGCGGTTTGGGCGATATCGCCATCCGCTACGGCTACCAGCGTTACCAGTACGACGTGATGACCGTGGCCGTGATCCTGTGCGTCATCCTCGTGCAAATCGTGCAGACCATCGGCGACGTGATATCCAACCACATCGACCATCACGAGCGCTAAACCGACGCTTTCATGCTCCTATATACAAGAATCGGGTCCGAATATATTGTGTCCGGACGATTCTTGTATGCGAAGACACTGCTACGTGTTGCGCTTATTTGTTGAGTTCAACAACTCGATCTATGATATAACCTGTTTTTGCTCCGCATTTCCTCGACTCGATGGGAGATGATGGGATTCACGGCAAGGGCACTCTACCATGCACCGAAATTCAAGTCAGAAACCAATCAGTATCCGGCTTTGATGGCGGTGATGGTCAGCTCGCCACGGTTCGTGTACCCGAGCGCCGTGAAAACTCGGATATGCAGGGCGCACAGTGGTCTCGCTCGGTCCGAGCTGTTTGGCGATATCTTGTTTAGCGGCGCCTAGACAAGAAGAAACAATCCCACTGCCATGTCAGGTATGGTAATCCCAAAACACCGTATAACCTCGAACCATCCAGAACATCGATAAACTACTTCAAAGACAAAAGAGGCGCGGCACGATTGCAGGGACATTGATGACAGGAACACTACCAAAACAGCATAAAGCGGCGCGCATTATCGAGCATATCGTCCTTGTACTCGCACTGGTCTGGGCCGGCGGCTGTACCCTCATATGGACGCAACTAGACATGCCCCACAACATCGTGAACACGACATCCTCTGACGGCACCTGCGAAGTGGCCATCGGCGAACTAGGCTCGCCCATGTTCTTCGGCCCAAGCACCATCACGATCAAAGTCTCCTGGGACACCGATCCCAACGTCATCGGAGCCGAGAACGTCACGGAATCAAGACAGACCTTCACAACGACGGCAAATCATTGAACTCGGACAACTTCACCGTAACCTGGCACGG
>ENA-OQDD01000262-OQDD01000262.1-human-gut-metagenome-genome-assembly--contig:-NODE-262-length-21875-cov-3.820719_pt1 | contig 21875 bp, 22 predicted proteins | sample MGYA00242507_ERZ504598 | MGnify/ENA primary metagenome ERZ504598 (study PRJEB26092, sample SAMD00036318) | human gut metagenome | host: Homo sapiens | study: EMG produced TPA metagenomics assembly of...
CTTCGGAACGGTGAATAGTGAAATCAATACCATTGACCGCCTTGAAATCAGGCTGCGTCAAATGCCCAGGATAGGTGATAGTCAGTCCCTTGGCCTCGACGGCAATGGGTTGGTCATGCCAATCCTTGCTGCGTTCAATCACCTTGCCCTGCTCATCACGAACGACCAGTTTCTGCCCGATACGCGGCACGGCCGCGAGCAACCGCTTGGTGTAATCGTCTTTCGGCGAGTAGAAGATCTGTTCGACGCTTCCCTGCTCGACCACATGACCTCGATACATGACCACCACTTCATCGGCGATATCGGCGATCACACCCATATTATGGGTGATAATCAGCACGGAGGCGCCGAATTCGTCGCGGGCAAGACGCAACAAGTCAAGAATTTCTGCCTGCACGGTCACGTCGAGCGCGGTAGTCGGTTCGTCAGCCAGAATCAGACCTGGATTGAGCACCAACGCCATGGCGATGACGATACGTTGTTTTTGGCCGCCCGAGACTGATGCGGATAGTAGTCAATTCGAGTTTCGGCATCAGGAATGCCTACTTTTTTGAGGATATCCACGGACTTGGCACGAAGCTCCTTCTTGTCTTTCATGCCGTGCGCGCGAAGTCCCTCTTCGATTTGCCATCCGATGGTGTACACCGGATTAAGTACCGAATTAGGTTCCTGGAACACCATGGCCGCTTCTGATCCGCGCATACGGCGCAGATCTTCTCCGGAAAGAGACAGTACGTCAAGCTGCTCATTGCCTTCACGGTTCGACAGATAAATCGCGCCGGAAGTGGTTGCCGTCTCCGGCAACAGCTTGATAATCGAACGTGCGGTCACGGATTTTCCGGAACCTGATTCGCCAACCACACCCACCACGGTTTTGCGTGGGATGGTGAAGCTAATCTTGTCGATGGCTTTGATGGATCCTGCGTCGGTCATGAAGGAAACGCTCAGATCCTTGACTTGCGCAAGATTGGTTTGTTCGTCACTCATTGCGTCACTCTTCTTCCTTGGAGCCCCATTCGGAGGCGGTAAATGACGGGTCGCGATCCGTAACGGTCACTGGCTGATCGCTGGCTCCCATTGGATTCTTGGCGGCCGCGAGCTCGGCTATCACCTCGTTGCGAACGCCCGGCTTCTGGCTGGGATCAACCGAAGTATCTTCGATGGATCCAACCACCTCACCAGCGGATTTGCGTGCACGCAGACGCGGGTCGGCAAGGTCATTGAGGGATTCGCCCACCAAGGTGATACCCAGAACAATCAATACGATGGCGATACCTGGGAACACTGCGGTCCACCAAATGCCCGCGGTTACATCCGACACGGAACGATTCAGATCGTAACCCCATTCAGCGGCTGCGGTAGGCTCGATGCCGAATCCGAGGAAGCCCAATCCCGCAAGAGTCAAAATCGCTTCGGACGAGTTCAACGTCAAAATAACCGGTAACGTCTGGTGGAGTTCTTAAGAAGGTGCTTGGTCATGATGCGCCATGTCGACGCGCCCACCACGCGAGCGGAATCAACGTAAGCGGATTCCTTGATGCGAATGACCTCAGATCGAATGGTACGGAAATACTGCGGAATATAGACCACGGTGATGGAGATACCCGAAGCGAGAATGCCACTCCACAGACCAGACTGACCGCCGGAAATCATAATGGCCATCAGAATCGCAAGCAGCAGAGAGGGGAAAGAGTAGATGGCGTCGGCGATCATGACGAGCACACGATCCACCCAACCACCGAAATATCCGGAAACCAAACCGAGCAATACACCCGCGAAAATAGAAAGCAGCACAGCGATTACAATCGCAATGACCGCAGTACGAGAGCCCCAAATCACACGGCTGAACACGTCATAACCACCTGCGGTGGTACCCCAAATATGTTCGGATGAGGGCGCTGCCTGAGCTGGGAATGAAACTCCATTGGCATCTTTGAGCTGCGCATAGCCGTACGGCGCAATGACAGGCGCAAACAAGGCCACGAGCAGGAAGAACGCGGTAAGCAACAGGCCGGTAATCAGCATGCCTTTCTGCCAGCCGACCGCTACGCGAAGCTCCTTGATGATTGGAATCTTGGCCCAGAACGGAGCTTTCCTGTTGACTTTGAGATCGTTCAGACGAGTGTCACCCGGGACGGTGACGTTATTTGCTGATGCAGTCATATCAGTACCTCACTCTCGGATCCACCAACGCGGCAATAACGTCAACGATGAAGTTGACGACGGCCACGATGATGGCTATCAGAATCACAATGCCCTGCACCGCTACGAAGTCACGTGCTTTCAGATATTGGGACAACATGAATCCGAGTCCCTTCCATTCGAAGGTGGTTTCGGTAAGCACCGCGCCGGCGAGCATCAATGCAATCTGCATGCCCATAACGGTGATGATTGGAATAAGCGCCGGTCTCCATGCATGCTTGCTGAGCAGGCGCTTTTCGGAGACGCCACGCGAACGCGCAGCCTCGACATAGCCGGAATTGTAAGTGGAAATCACATTGGTACGCACCAAACGAATAAACACGCCTGCGGTGAGCAATCCCAATGCCAGCGCAGGAAGCACGGCGTGACGCAGCACGTCGGTAAGCACGCTCATATCACCTAGCTGCAGTGCATCGATAATGTAGAAGCCGGTCGGAGAGACGAGTCGGGCGAACTGCATTTCCGAAGACAACGAGCATCGACCGGATGCCGGCAACACGTTCAGCCAGATGGCGAAAATGAGTTTGAGGACCAATCCCAGGAAGAACACGGGGGTGGCATAGCACAGAATGGCAAAGGTTCGAATGCCTGCATCGGCAGCGTGATCGCGTCTGCACGCAGCTACACGGCCTAAGCCGATACCTACGATCAAAGCAACAATGAGCGATAGGAGCGCCAACTCGAAAGTCGCTGATCCGTAATGGACAAGAATGCTGATAACCGGCTGATTATCAGTCAACGTAGTGCCGAGATCCCCATGGAGCAAACCCCCAAGGTAATCGATATATTGCACAATAAGAGGACGGTCGTAGCCGGCCGCATGAACACGCTTTTGCAACTCGTCAGGGGTAAGACGACCACCCAATGCCGCAGAAATAGGATCGCCTGTAGCTCGCATCACAAAAAACACGACGGTGACGAGAATGAAAACGGTTGGAATAATGAGCAGGAATCGAGTCAGGACGAAACGGAAAAATCCGCCTGACAAATGATTCTTTTTGGCTTGTTTCGGCTTCGCCTCCTGAGAGACGGCCGGAGCTGCTGTGTCTGACACGCGATGCTCCTCGATAAGAAGCCTGTACGGCTTTGATTTACAACAATATCGAATTACTGCGCCGTTTCAGGCAGATAATTCGGGAAATGGGGACCTCCGGCCATAGACCGGGGATCCCCAGTGGTTTTCTATGCAGGCTGCGGCAGGTCATGCCGCACATCCGCACACATCACGCCTTGGTGACAGATGCGAAACGGAAACGGAAGGAAGCGTCGAGCACAACACCCTTCACGTTGGCGCCGGTAACTGCAACCTGCGCACCCTGCAGCAGCGGATGGTGGACAGGTCTTCGGTTTCAAGGGTCTGAATCTTCTTGAGCAGATCCTCACGGGCGCTTTCGTCGGTTTCACCAGCCTGCTCCATAATCAAATCGTTGATTTCGGAGTTGGAGTAAGCGTTGTTCACGAAGTTGCCGTCACGGAAGAACGGAGACAGATAGTTATCCGGGTCGGAGTAATCCGGGAACCAGCCGAGCTGGTAGACCGGGTAGGATCCATCAGAGTCCTCGGTAACAACACGGTCTTTGTTGTACTGGTCCATTCGGTGGACTGCAGGTCGACCTTGAACAGACCACCCTCCTCGAGCTGAGCCTTGAGAGCCGCATACTCGTCGGCGGAAGAGGATCCATAGTGGTCCGGATTGTACTGCAGCTTGAGCTCAACCGGAGTGGAAACGCCTGCGTCCTCAAGAACCTTCTTGGCCTTGTCGGCACTCGGCTTGCCGTTGCCGTCACCATACGCGGTCTTGAAGGTGTCTTCGTGACCAACTAAACCGTCCGGAATGTAGGAGTACATCGGGGTGTACGTGTCCTTATAGACCTTGGTCGCCAACTCCTCGCGGTCGATGAGGTTAGCGACGGCCTGACGCACAGCCTTGGCCTTGTCGCATTCGGTTCATCGGACTTGGTGCCGTACGGCTGGATGTTGAAGTTGAAGACCAGGAAGCGTTCCTCACCGCCCGGACCTTGACAACCTTGACCTTGGAGTCCTTGGACAGATCATCGATATCGGTCGGAGTCAGAGAACGGTAGGCCACGTCGACCTGCCCCTGCTGCACGGCCATCTTCAGGTTGGAAGAATCGGCAAAGTACTTGACCTGAACAGTGCTGTTCTTGGCTGGGGTCAGACCCTGATAAGAGTCGTTCTTGGAGTATCCTGCAACCTCATTGGCCTTGTAGGAGGTCAGAATGTATGGGCCAGCGAAAGCCTTCTTCTTGATGATGGTGTCAGCATCAGTGAGCTTGTCGGCGGAGAAGACCTCTTCGTCAACAATCGGACCAGCCGGGCTGGAAAGCACCTGCTTGAGGGTCACATCGTTCTTGACTTTGGAATGGAATACCACAGTGGTGTCATCTGGCGTATCGATGGATTCGATGTTGGCCAGCAACGAGCTCGGACCATTCTCATCGTTGATCGTATTGACACGGTCGAAGGAGAACTTGACATCGGACGAAGTCAGGTCGTGACCATTGGCGAACTTCAGGCCAGACTTGATCTTAACGGTGAATTCAGTGCCGTCGCCGCTCCAAGTACCGTCATCCGCAGCAATGTCCGGAGACAGTTCAGAGGTGTTGTAATCCTGTGCATACAGGAACGGGAACACGTTGATTTGAACGGCATAGGAACCGTTGTCATAGGAGCCGGCAGGGTCAACGCTAGTAACCTTGTCTGTGGTGCCGACGGTAATGACATCCGCATTCCCCGATGCGGAACCGCTATCTTTTACTCCGCCGCATGCCGCGAGCGAGGCCAGCGCGGCAACCGAAACAGCTGCAGCGATAATCTTCTTGTGATTCACTATGGAATCCTTTCTCTTCCTGCTGTCGTAATTGGCACTCCAAAACGACGTGCCATAAGAGTAGGGCACACTTTGTTAGCGGAACATTTCACGGAAGTTCATTTTGCGACACTACCCTTTCTCGATCCAGCAAAAACCCAGCAATCACAACGCTTTTGCAATTAATTATTTTCCGAAAAAAGTGTGTCAAATAATGAGACAGCTAATCCCATATTGAGAATCGACATCCTTTATGACACGCCGAAAGACGGAACTTGCATCAAATAATTAACGGCGTTAATGTATCAACTAGTTCAACGAAGGGTCCGTGCACTGGCGCAAGGAGGTGTTATGAGTAATTACAGCGCTCAGCAATCATCGATTTCCGAAAACAATCGATCCCGCATCCTGCAATACCTGTATCACAACGGCATCTGCTCACGTGCGCAAATCGCAAAAGCAATCGGATTGACCCCTGCGGCAATCACCAAAATCACGGCAAAACTACTCGCACAGAACATCATCGAAGAAACCGGCGACATGGAAGGCGATAAGAATCGTCGTTCCATCGGGTTGAATCTCAACTGCGGAAAATACCATGTGATTGGCTTGAAATTCGCACGAAGCTTGGTGCAAATCGGTCTGTTCGACCTTCAATGCAACCGTATTTCGCTTACCGATCTTCCGACCGTCAGCGAAGAAAACATCGACGAGACAGTCAAGCAGATCCACAACACCATTCGTCGCCTCATCGCCGAAGATGAGAAAATCGTGGCAGTCGGCATGGCAGTCCCCGGACCATACCTTGTCGAAGAAGGGCATACCGCACTCGTCTCCTCCATGCAGGGCTGGCGCAAAGTCAATTTCATCAAGGAATTCAGCGAAGCCTTCGACGTACCTGTGTTTGTAGAGCAAGATGCACGCGCAGGCGCTTTGGCACAGTTCCTGTTCAATCCGGAACTGTTCGAAGGATCCCTCGCCTACTATCTGCTCGGCGAAGGCATCGGTCTTGGCATCATCGACAATGGCACGATCTACTACGGGGCCCACGGCACCGCCACCGAAATCGGACACATCTCCGTTGACGTCAACGGCAAGCCCTGTGACTGCGGCAATTACGGATGTCTCGAACGTTACTGCTCGGCCAATGCAATCCACGAAATGCTCAACAAGCAACCGTATATCGTTCCCGGATGCGAAACCATGACGCACGCACAGGCATGTGCCGCGCTATTCGCCAAAAACGCTGCCGGAGATGAAGCGGCCGCGGAACTCATCTCTGAAATCGCACGATATATCGGGTACGGCGCAGTCAACATCATCAACGCATTCAACCCGACGCATATCGTACTTGGAGACATCGTTTCCAGAGCCGGACAGCCGCTACTTGACGAAGTCAAGCAGGTCGTTCGAGAACGCACCATTCCCGAAATCAGCCGCAATACCGGAATCACCTTGTCCGCACTACCCACTGATGCCACCGTCACCGGCGCCGCAGCCGTGGCCATCACCAATTTTCTAGAGCATCCTTCGATGTTCTTTGACGTCGCATAGCACGCCACAACCAAAGAAAGGAACACCATGTCCAAGCCAATCGTCATCTCTCTCGGCGAAATCCTGTGGGATATGCTCCCCACCGGCAAACGTGCCGGCGGCGCACCCGTCAATTTCGCATACCATGCGTCTCAGAACGGCGCGGAAAGCTTCGCCATCAGTGCGGTCGGCAACGACGAACTGGGCAATGAGCTGCTTGCAGACGCCCACAAGGCCGGTATCAACACGCTGGTGCAGGCCAACGAATACCCGACAGGCACGGTTGACGTGGCTCTGACCAACGGCATTCCGGAATACACCATCGTCGAAAACGTGGCATGGGATCATATCAAGCTCACCGACGAGCTCATTGAAGCCGTATCCAAGGCCGACGCCGTCTGCTTCGGCACCCTCGGCCTGCGCTCCCCTGAATCCCACGACACCATCGTCGAGCTGCTCAAGCACACCAAGGAAGGCGCACTGAAGTTCTTCGACATCAACCTGCGTGCCAACTTCTACTCCAATGAACTCATCGAAGAGCTGCTCAGCTACGCGAACATCTTCAAGATCAACGACGAAGAGCTGATCATGATGCGCGACATGTTCTCCATTCCTGCATGCAATGACGAAGAGGCATGCAAGTGTTCATCGACCGCTTCAACCTCGAGTACATCATTCTGACCGGCGGTGCCACGTTCAGTACCATCACCGCCAAGGATGGCGAGATCTCCACTCTGCGGACCCCGCATGTCGAGGTTGCAGACACCGTCGGTGCCGGCGATTCCTTCTCCGGCTCCTTCACCGGCAAGCTGCTGACCGGCGCTCCGCTCAAGGAAGCCCATCGTGCCGCCGTGAACACCGCGGCCTACGTGTGCACCAAGGAAGGCGGCTGGCCGACCTACCCGGCGGAAGGCGTTCCGGATTATCTCGCCGAAGCCGGTAAGTAATCCCAGTTTCCCCTTTCATCACCACCAACGAGGCCATGCCTGCCATCATGGCCTCGTTTTTCATGCTCATATTCAATCCGCAATTGGTGCAATCCCGAACTTCTATGCCCGCCCATGTTCCAACTTCGCTCACAGCACAAGAAAAGCAGCATATGATTTGCGATTATTGACATTTCGTGATACCTTAAAAAGTCCGGTCTTGTACCGGGTGCTTGATAATTCAAGATTGGGGATGATCGGTTTCGACGGTGACCTGTTCGTCGCAGGGAAGCGTGCCGAGAACGTAGGGTCCGCTCGTGGATGCCCCCTACAAAAGAATAAGTGCTAAATCTAACCGCACTGAGTTCGCTCTCGCTGCCTGAGCTTCGCGCCAGGATTAACCAGCGAGCAGCCGCTCCGTTCACTCCTTCTCGTCTTTGGGAGGATGTTGAGCGTCGTTAAGAAGACTTGCTTTGTCGGTTGAGCCACAGGACCGGCAAGGGACTTTTACTGTAGATATGCTCGCCATCAGTTGTCTGCGACATCGATGGGGGCAGAAAAACCGCCGCACGGCCAGCAGACTACGCACGTAGAAGACTGAGGGTTCGGTTATCGGACCGGGGTTCGATTCCCCGCATCTCCACGGATTGAAAGCCGCCAGAAATGGCGGCTTTTCCTTTATTCCCAACGGTTTGCACCACTTCCCCAATTCACTGCAAATCACTCCAAATCACTGCAATTACCGCAAAGACGTGGGCAAAATGTGGGCACGAATCAAGCCGCCAGACTCCTACCCTCGCCAATCGCCCTCACCAGCAATCCATCCATCGCATCGCCGACGGCATCCAAATCATCATCAAACAGATCCGCATACACGTCCAAGGTCATCGTGGCGCTCTTATGCCCCAGCTGCCTTTGCACCGCCTTGACATTCGCGCCGGCATGCACCAGCAGTGAGGCGCACGTATGCCGCAGGTCGTGAATCGTCATCGAGTCCGCGATCGCATCACCGAGACTGCGCTTCTTCGCCCAGTAAAACCAGCTCGACGTGCTGCAGGCCCGTGCGTCTTCCGTAGATGCGAGCCGGTGCGCCTGTCGGGGAAAAGCAGGTCGGACTGCCGACGGCCATCGCAGGCGTCTTCGAGACATGGCCGCAGCAAGCGCGGGAAGATGACGGTGCGCTCCTCCCCTGTTTTCGGCACGTCCACCACGATCTCATGACACACCTCCGTTGCCGACCTGCGCACATGGATACGCTGCCGCTTCAAATCAACGTCTCCGGCCTGCAAGCCTCCAGCTCGCCCCAACGCAATCCACACAGGCCGAGCGTGAGCACAATGGGCCTTCCCAGTCGGAGGCGGCAGACCACGTAAAAAAGAACGAATAACAACACGAAGACCCCGGCCACCCGCATACCGCGAGCGTCAGGGTCTTGCTGTTATCCCTTTTTCCTGATTTCCTGGATTATCTGTGGTCCGGCCGTGACAGCTCCGATGAGCGCGCCGAAAGCGGCCGCCACCGATTGTCCGAGCGCGGCGCAGACGACCGCGCTTCCGAATCCGATGATCGGGAGGATCGAATAGGCGGTAGTGGCTATGATCATGCAGATATTCTGCGCTTTATGGTCCTTGGCTGCGACCTCATTCGATGTTTTTTGAGCTTCGATCTCCGCGTCGAGCGATTTCTCGGCCATGGTGATGATCCGGTCCGCGGCTCCTGGCTGGATCCGCTCGTAGCCTGCGAATTCGTCGACGGTCGGCAGTGGGGCGGAACGCCATTGAAGGGCTACCTGCTGGACGCCTTCTCCCGTTCCATCGACTCGTGAAGAGTCCGGCCGACCCTGTTCCACGCCGCCATCTGGAGTTCCGTGGCCGATTTCACCTGAATCGGCGACCTGTATTCCACGCGTCCCGTCACCGCTATCCTCGTTCCGGCAGCCGCTCCGCGCCGCATCGATTCCATCATCGTCTTCATGCTCATCGTCCACGGCACCTCCTTGCTTTCGTCTTCAATTTACCGGCGAGCGCGTGGCTTCGTCAACGTTTCTTCACAATCTGGATAATCCTGACACATTTTGATGATTTTGGTGAGCGCGGTTCGTCGTGTTCTGACTTGCATTACTTTCATTGTTATAGTATGATAGTTATATCAGGAAAGGAGGTGAACATGACACCATCGGAGATCATCGCCAGCATCTCGCTCCTCGTCGCGAGCCTCGCGGCCCTCATCAAAGCTGTGACCGGACTCATCAAGGAGATGAGGCGGAAGCCGAAGAGGAAAAGTGAGAAAGGGTTCCGGCCAGTCGTAGGGGCCGGAACCCCATATCTCCGATTATGTCATGGAACATCATGAGAACGGAATCGATAGTCAGCGCGGTATTCGCGCTCGGAACGGCGGCCAGCGCATGGTTCGGCTGGCCTTTCGCGCTCACCGCCGGATGCGCCATCGTCAGCGCCGTCTTCGCGCTCATCGCCGGAAGGAAGGACTGCCATGCCCATTGAATATCTGAGCTTTACCGAAGTGGCCGGACGCCTCGGCGTCAAGACGGGCGCCCTCGCCACCTACAAGCTCCCCCAGCCGGACGCCCACCATCGGACGCACGCCGCGGCTGGCTCCCCGAGACCATCGACCAATGGAACGCGCAACGCCCCGGCCGCGGTGTCGGCGGAGGACGACCACGCAAGAAAGCTGAATAAAAACGAAAAAGCCCCCCAGCAATGCTGAGAGAGGACCTACTCGTACTCAATGCACGAGTAGGTCATAGTATTCTTACATTTCTCCAACATGATGTTAGAGAAATGAAAGGTTTCTACTCGGAATACTGGGCCTTCAACTCGCTGACGCCGATCAACGCGCCAACCAGCACGGCCAGAGCGTTCAACGTGGTCACGATCTGGTCAACGCGCCATGCCGCTACTACACGAAAGGCTAACGCTCATTCTCCGACGATCATGGAATGGTGATGCTCACTCCGGAGCAAGCCATGAGCGAAGACGCCGACAAAATCATGCGCAAGCGCGAACTCAATGCCAAGAAGCAATTCAGCGACGCCGCCGTATGGCTTCAGGAGCGTGGCGTGATAAAGAAGCTGGAACCGCGTCACTCGGCAAGAACGCGGGCTTCCTGCTGCTGCTTGGCAACGACGAGGAGAATCTGGCGGTGGAACGTTGGGCAAGAAAATGCCTGAACCTGCCGATGGTCTGGTGAAATGTGGGCAAAATGTGGGCAAAAAACGCAATCAACGTTTAAAAACTGCATGTTTTCAACGTTCCATGACAAGACCGTACGGGTCGATTCCCCGCATCTTCACGAATTGAAAGCCGCCAGAAATGGCGGCTTTTTTCTTTTATTCCCAACAGTTTTCAAAAGATTTCCGAGTTTACCGCACATTACCCCCGATGTATCGGATATTCTAAAAAATGTTGCCAGAAATCCCCTTCTCGTCTTACTTGATCTCACATACCCCACCCCATCACAAATCGCATATAATCGCAGCATCAAATTCCGCGTGTCGACTTGCATTAACCGCTTAAGTGGTTAACATAGTTAATAAATCAACCTAGTTATCGCGTCACAGCAGACGACGTCAAGGAAGGACTTGATCGATGACCTGCACTTACTCTCCCGAAGCCTACGTATTCGGCTCCGCAGAAAACCATGACCTGCTCGAGGCGGAAACCAACGAGCTCCTGCACTTCGGCCACAACTTCCCCGCCCCGCAGGGTGGCTCCTATTGGCTGGACGCTAGCGGCAATCCTGATCTGACCCAAAGCATCCACACGTGGATCACCTGCCGTATGGCACACGTGTATTCCTTGGGATTCCTGCATGGCGAGCCAGGTGCAGCCGAACTGGTCGACAAGGCCATCGCCGGTCTACGCGGTCCGCTGCATGACGATGAAAACGGCGGATGGTATCCGTCCATTTCCGCAGACGGCTCCACACATGAAGCAGGCAAGGTCTGTTACGCTCACGCTTTCGTGATTCTTGCTGCCACTTCCGCCAAGCTTATCGGCCGTCCGGGCTCTGACGAGCTGCTCGAAGAGGCTCTGGCAACCTACGACAAGCATTTCTGGGATGATGAGATCGGTTTGGCCGTCGATACTTGGAACACGGAATTCACTAAGCTTGACTCCTACCGTGCATCAACGCCAACATGCACACCACCGAAGCGTTCCTCGCCGTCGCCGATGTGACCGGCAACGAGGAATACCGCGAGCGTGCGGGCCGTATCATCGACCATGTGGTCGGCTGGGCGTCCAACAACAGCTGGCGCATTCCAGAGCATTTCACTGCCGACTGGCAGCCGGACCTCGAATGCAACCACGACAAGCCGGACGATCAGTTCAAGCCGTACGGAGCAACCCCAGGCCATGGCATTGAATGGCTCGTCTCATTACCCAGTATGCGCTGAGCTCCAAGCAGCGTTCCGAAGAAGGCAAACAGCAGCTTATCGAAGCAGCCGAGAACCTGTTCACCCAAGCACTTTCCGACGCATGGAACGCCGAAGGCACCATTGGCTTGGCCTATACCACCGATTGGAACGGCAAGCCCGTCGTCACCGACCGTATGCATTGGACCCTCGCCGAATCAGTGAACACCTCCGCCACGCTGGCCACCGTCACCGGCAAGCAGGTGTACAAGGACTGGTATGCAATCTTCTGGAAGTACATCGACGAATACCTAATCGACCACGAGAATGGTTCCTGGTTCCACCAGCTGAACAAGGACAACGAGGTCATCGGCACCGTCTGGCCAGGCAAGTCCGACCTGTACCACGCCACGCAGTGCACACTGATCCCGCGTCTCAATCCGGCGGTTTCCGTCGCTCCGGCAATGAAGGCCAATCCGAACGCCTGACGGCACGCAATGATAAAACTTCTCCTTTTTCTCCTCCTATTCGCGAAGAACCCCGGTCACTGCACAAGGCAACCGGGGTTCTTCGTATCAAACCAGATTACTCAGCGTATGCGATTCTCCTATTTTCAGCCACGTCTTCACCACTATTTGATGATCGGTCGTAGAGGCGCGGACACGTCGACGTTGTGTTTGTCTCCGATCACATTTGGATCGTTGATGATCTTGTCGACAACAGCTTTCTTCAACTTAAGATCGGAAGAGTCACCCCATACGATCACGCGGTCTCCCCCATTGGTTTCCGTAGTAATGGAATCCTGAGTTTCAGCCGTCACCTTAGTAATGGAGTTACGCATCGACTCAGGCAACGAGCTCAGAATCTTCAGTGCCTCCTTAATGGAGCGGTTACTCAGACTCGTATCGACATCCTTCACTTCGATAACGGGAATTCCATCCACGGAGGCACCGCTGACGGAATTCAATATACGAGCCTTGCTATCGACCGCGGTCATGCTGTCTTCACCTGTTTTAAGCATCGCAGCTGGCTTTTGCGCTTTGATGGTCACTTCAAGGGAGTTCGGAAGTTGCTTCTTGGATTGCGCGGAAGTGACTCCCGGTATCTCCTTGATTTTCTTCTCCACATCGTTATTCGATACCAGCAGAATCGATTTACCGGCCTGCTGATCGGCAATATCCAATACCTGCGACTCGCTCACCCATTCGTTGGCCCCGACAACGGAAATATTGCCAGGTTCAAGACGAAACAACGATGAGAAGAAAAACAACCATGCCAACGCCACCACGACGGCCGCAACTGCGGCCGACACGAAGGCCCGCATCGCCACAACACGCGTATTCGCCTTACGTCGTTCTTTCAAACGCGCGCTGAAATCAACCACTTTCGGGCGGGTGGCCACCCCCAAAGTGCCAGTGGTTTCCTCCAACGTCTTCGCAACGAAATCCTCACCTGCAAGATTGCGCGCATCCACGAAGTCACCCGACCGGGAACGACTCGTCTTGCTCTTGCCTCCATGCTCCATTCCGGCTTCCGCCTGCGCATGGTTCACGGAAGACGACGAACGTCCCGTTCCTCCGGCAATGGAACGACCCTTCGGCTGAGACTGAGCCGGGGAGTCGGAATGATTACGGCTTTGGATGGTCCTGCCGTGCGACGCATGCTTTTCAAACGTCGTTGCAGAACCATCCGAACCCGTGCCGGAGCTGACGACCCTTCGCGCCATCAGCCCTCACAATCCCAACGATGAGCCTGAAGCGCGTGCAATATCACCTCGTCCATCTGCGTGATATCACCCGCGCCAACGGTGAAGATGACATCACCATGATGGGCACGCATCACCATCATCTGCGCGCAGTGTGCATGTCTTCCACTCCACGGATCCAATCCTCGGCAGGCGTGTGGTCAAGCTTGAGAGCCTCATCCACAATGGTGTCCGGGCCGACCGTCGGATAATCCTCCTGCTTTTCACGTGCGGGGAAATGCCCGTGACAATCACATCATCCGCCTTGGCCAGCGCCTCCGCGAATGCTTCCGCGAAGAACTTGGTGCGAGAGAACAAGTGCGGCTGGAAAATCACACGAATCGCCGACTGCGGATATTTACGGCGGGCAGCATCCAGCAAAGCCGAAATCTCAGTGGGATGATGCGCGTAATCGTCGACGACGGTCACCTGGCTGACGGTGCCGCGCACTTGGAAGCGACGGACGGCGCCGAGGAACGACGTGGCCGCTTCGGCGGCCTTCTCAATGTCGACCCCCAACAATGCGGCCGCGATAATCGCCGCGGAAGCATTGCGCGCATTGTGAATGCCTGGAACGGCGAGTGTTACGGAAACCATACGTTCCTGTTCGCACAGCAGTCCCGCAGGCACATGCAAGGTGAAATGTTCGGCACCGCTCTGCGCGCTTTCGCTTTCCGATTCGATATGCACGAACGCCGCACCGTTCAGATCACCCAACGAAGCCGCATCCCGCGTCGCATACACGACCGTATGTGCTGCCGCAGACGCATCAAGAGCGCGCAACACAGCCAGATTCCCTTCGTCATCACCGCACATCACCACCGATTTGACGGCGTGCTGAACATGGTCCACGAAAGCCGCTCGATAGTTTTCCTGCGTTCCATAATGGTCGAGATGGTCAGCTTCGGAATTGGTGACAATCGCGATTTCCGGATGATATTTGGCAAGCTCCATCGGATTCGTCGGCTTCCGCCACAAGCACATCGCCTTGGCCTGCATGGCTCCGTCAAGCATCATGCCGTCCTTGCCTTGGATGGATCCGCCAATGGCATAGCTTGGATCAGCTAGATTTCCCTCACCGGCATGGGTGAGAATATGGGCGAGCATGGAACTGGTCGTGGTTTTACCATGGGCTCCCGCAACCGTTACCGCACGTTTCGTGTTCATCAGCAACGAAAGAATGTCGCTGCGGTGCACGATGCGTTCGCCTGCCGCATGTGCTGCGACGATTTCCGGATTGTCAGGCTTGATGGCGCTGGAAAAAACGATAGTTTGTTTGCCTTCGACATTTTCCTCGCGCTGCCCGAATTCGACGGCAATGCCAAGCCCCTGCAAACGATCGGTTTTGGCGCTGGGCTCGCGATCCGAGCCATCCACCTCCACACCCTGCTCGTGCAGCATCTCGCAAGTACGCTCATGCCTGCGCCTCCGATGCCGATGAAATGGGTGGCTCCCAGATCGTTCACACCTTCCTGCTGGCTGAACGACACATGGGTTGGATCAAGAATAATGGTACCGGCTTCACGCTGGTTGTCAGTCACGACTGCTCCTCTTGCATATTATGTTTAGCTTGTTCCATTATGGTCTCACCCATGGTCTCGTATTTAGCCGATCATGGGTGAGATTCGGAACGCGACGTCAAATGCGACGGACGCATCTGCCGTCGCTACGGCTTACCTTTCGTCAATCATGGAAAGCACACGCCTAGCCATGACTTCGGCGGCATCTCGAATACCGTATTTCCAAGCGTTATCGCCATACCTGGCAAGCGCATCCGAATCGGCTAGCAGATTCGGCACATGACGTTTGACCCATTCGGCAGTGAAGTCAGTGTCCGCCACCATCAGGCCACCTTCCGCATCGACAACCGCTGAGCGTTGAAACGCTGCTCGCCGTTGCCGATCGGTAATGGAACATAAATCGCAGGAAGTCCCAAAGCAGTCAATTCCGAAACGGTGCCCGCTCCGGAGCGGCAGATAATCAGATCAGCGCAAGCGAACGCAAGATCGATACGTTCCAGGTAAGGCGCGACTCGATAATCACCGTCGTTGACATGTTCTGGTCCAAGCTCACCAAGCACCTGCTCTCCAGCACTCACCGACACCAACGAACGCACCTCATCGTCTTTGCCTTTTCCCGTCAGGTGAATCACCTGCGCATGTTCCAGCAATTCCTTGGCGGAAGCCGCCACCGCACGGTTCACGTTCACAGCACCCAACGATCCTCCGGTCACCACTACCAGAGGACGGTTCGGATCGACTCCCAGCTGTGCTGCAGCCGTTTGCCTTGTGGCTGCACGGTCATGTTCCATCCCTTCGGCTATTGCCGCGATTTCAGCACGCAACGGCAATCCCACACGTTCGACTTCAACACCCTTGCGTGGTTTCAAACCGGTTTGCGCGTACGCGGTGCCGATCATGGACGCCCAGCGTGCGCCCAGCTTGTTGGCCATGCCAGCACGGGCGTTCTGCTCATGCATCGCAATCGGAATGCCCATCTTGTGCGCAGCCGCATACACGGGAGCCGACGTGTATCCACCGAATCCGACGACCACCTGCGCCTCGTGACGGGTGAGGATGTCCCGGACTTGGCCGTTTCAGCCTTCCACTGCGCGGGAAACTTCAATGCCGCCATATTGGGCCTACGAGGGAAGGGCACCTTCTCAATGGTTTCCAGCTCGAAGCCCGCTTGCGGAACCAACTCGTGTTCCAAACCGACTGCGGTGCCCACCACCGCGATATCGGCATCCGGCTCAAGCTCGCGAATCACATGTGCCACGGCGAGCAGAGGATTGACATGACCTGCCGTGCCACCGCCGGCTAGAACGATATGCTTCTGATTGCTCATAATGCACGAGCTTAGTCCACGGCATCCCGGCACACCATGCGCCATACCGATGCTCGCAAGGATACTCACATTTCATCTACGTTTGGGTGCCGTCGCATGCTACAGCACCCCGCAGGCAATAGTAGCTTTTCAGGCCCGCTGAATCTCCGCTTGAATCTGCGGCTGCTGTTTCATCATGCTGATGGTCACGCCCGCGGCACCCAAACACAGAATCAACGACGAACCACCGGCCGACACGAAAGGCAAAGGCACACCCATCACAGGGAACAGCCCCACCACGACACCAATATTCACAAACGCCTGTCCGACGATCCACACGGTAATATTGGCCAGCACCAAAGTGATATATCTGTCATGTGCCTGGATGGCCACCACCAGCATGCACCATCCAAGCACAAGGAACAGCAGAATCACCAACGAAGCGCCAACGAAACCCGTTTCCTCACCAATGATGGCGAAAATGAAGTCGTTGTGCGCTTCCGGAAGATATCCCCATTTTTCTCCGGAATTGCCGATCCCAACACCCAGCAAGCCTCCGGAAGCCATGGCGTATTTGCCATGCACCGCCTGATAGCAGACACCCTGCATATCGGCTGTGGAACAAGTCTGATATGTAGCCATGATACGACCAAGTCGATTCGGACTGCTGATAACAAGACCGCCAACCAAAGCCACACCGCCACATGCCACAATAGCCAGCCATTTGCCAGGAAAATTTCCCAGCAACAACGCGCTTCCCGCAATCGCAAGGAGAATCATGGCCGTACCAAGATCCTTGCCACCCACAACCAACAGCAATGCAAGACCAAGCCACACAATCAACTTGCGATACGCCTTGAACGGCTCCACCTTTTTTATCTGCTTCTGCGCGTCAATCAGCTCCCGAGGCAGCCATACGCATAGCGCAAGCTTGACGACCTCCGCCGGCTGAAGGTAAATCCAAAAACGCCAATCCAACCTTTATTGCCCTGAACATCAATACCTAACGGAGTAAACGTCAACGATTGCAAGCATAGGGCGACAAATAGAAAAGCGAAACTGACTTTTCTGATAAGCTCCGCCGGAACCATCATGCAGGCCACACCCACAATAAGTCCGAGAACGCAGAATCCACCCTGCTTAATCGCTTGCGACCACGGAGATTGGCCATTGGCGATCATATTCACCGAAGAGCTGGAAAACACCATAATCACACCGAAAATGGTGAGGATAATCACAGAGACCCTAAACCCGTGAAAACACCAAATCGGATTAAGCAGACTTCGCAGACCGACATAACCACGAAAATCGTCGACCCGTCCTTCAGCAGCAGTCTGCCTCCTCTGACGGGTACCGTCACTCTGCTTGGTTCTAGCTTCTCCATACTCATTCACCCAACGCTGAGCCTGCTGCGCGAACTGGTTTCCACGATCGGCATACGACTTGAACTGATCCATGGACGCGCAGGCAGGTGCCATCAGCACCACATCGCCGGATTGGGCATATTCACCCGCAGCATCGACAGCCCGTTCCATAATGACATCATTATTTGCCGGATCGATGATGGTCAACGGAATGTCGGGAGCGCTCATAGCAAACGCGTCCAAGATAGGCCGCTGATCTTTGCCGATGATGACCGCAGCTTTGATGGTGTGCGCCTGTTCTGCCACCAACTGTTCGAAACGGCTGCCCTTGGCTAATCCTCCAGCGATCCATACCACGGATTTGTCTGCAAAACTGTTGAGCGATGCCTTGGCCGCATGTGCATTGGTCGCTTTGGAATCATCCACGAAACGGATGCTGCCCCCATCTTGCGTGGTGGCGGTGGCGACGGTCTGAATGCGGTGCCCGCCTGGCGTGAATTGTTGCAGAGATGCGATAGCTTTTTCTTTGTCTGCACCAAGCCCCAGCACCAGCGCCAATGCGGTCAACGCGTCGGCAAGCAAATGCGGGTACACCGTGCCATCAGGCTCAGTCAGATGCGTGAACTCAGACACCTTGGCAACCTGCTCCGGCGTTCCGGGCTTGCCACCTGCGATGCCGGACATATCGACGATCCAGCCGTCTTTCACACCGATCTGACCATCTTGCGGCTCAGACAAAGTGAATCCGACCTTGCGGCAGCCTTCCGCCGTCTCGGCGGCGAACGCCAGCCTAGTCACACGCTCGTCATCAGCGTTGTATACCAAAGCCTTCTTGACGCGGTGGAAGACCTTCGCCTTATCCGCCGCATAATTATCAATGCCGCCATGCCAGTCAAGATGATCATCCGCAATATTGGTGATCGCAGCGCAATCCAAAGCCAGCGAATCGGTAAAATGCAACTGGAAGGAACTCAGCTCAACGCATAGCACATCATTTGCCGGATCGACTACGGCATGGGACACCGCCTTGCCGATGTTGCCAACAGCCGGTGCCGTCAGACCGCAAGCCGTCAGCATTTCCGAAGTCATTTCCGTAGTGGAAGTTTTGCCGTTGGTGCCGGTGATGCCGATCCATTGCGCTGGTTCTCCGGTGGAATCGCAATTCACTCGCAGCTGCCAAGCAAGCTCAACCTCACTCATCACAGGAATGCCACGACGTTGCGCCTCAAGAATAAACGGAGTCCTCGGATTGAACACCGGCGAAGTCATAACCAAATCAACATGATCCCAGTCGATGCGATCAAAGGAGTGCAAATCAGCATCGGGCTTCTTTTCATCCACACCAAGCACTTTTTCGGCACGGGAACCCAATACTTCCATCATGCTTTGTCCAGAAACTCCAAGACCCGCCACAATCACGGTCTTACCGCTCATATCCATATCCATCATCCTTCGATTGTCGAAACCTCATATGCCTTGATATTCCTTACATGTCACAGTCGTGTTGCAGCCGTTCGGCATATCAACGGAATGCAACAGCCGTCACAGACCGGAACGGGCAACCCAATCGCCGTAGAAAATCACCAACGCGACTAACACAAACAGCAATTCAATCATCCAGAAGCGAATCACAACCTTGACTTCCGGCCACCCCTTCAATTCGAAATGATGATGGATCGGAGCCATCTTGAACACACGCTTGCGTGTCATTTTGAAATAGCCAACCTGAATAACATCACTCATGGTTTCAATCACAAACAGGCCGCCAAGGATAATCGCCAGAAATTCCGTATGCGTGGCAATGGACATGGCCGCGAACAGGCCGCCAAGCGCTAGAGAACCGGTATCTCCCATGAAAATGGATGCCGGATTGGAGTTGTACCACAGGAATCCGAAGCACGCCATCGCCGTACAGGCCGCGATGATGGTCAAGTCAAGGGGATCGGACACCGCGTAGGCGAAGCCCTCATGCCCCGAGCCCTTGAGATGGTAGAACTCCCAAAAAGCAATCACCGCATATCCCATGAATGCGATCATCGAAGAACCAGCGGCCAATCCGTCAAGGCCATCGGTCAGGTTGATGGCATTGGTCCATGCGGTCATCAGGAAGTTCACCCAAATCACGAACAGCACGATGGCCACGGCTTTGCCTGCGAACTCGAAACTGAAAAACGGCTTTTCAATGAAGCTCATGCCGGCCTGCGCACTGGGGAAACCGGATTTCGTCGGCAGAATCAACGCCAGTACCGCATAGATGGTGGCAAGAATGAACTGGCCGATGAATTTACCTTTGACTGTCAGACCTTCACTCTGCTTTTTGCGAACCTTCGCGAAATCGTCGATGAATCCCAGCATACCCATCGACAGCATGGCGAACAGCACCAGCAGTGCCGACCATGACGGTACCTCTCCCCTGGTGATGAAGCGATACAACGCCGACGAGCCCCAGCCCAACACAACCGCCAGATTGATGACCATGCCACCCAACGTAGGCGTGCCACGCTTGACCAGATGGGACTTCGGACCATCTTGGCGTATGTACTGGCCGTAATTAAGCTTGTGTACCAAACGAATCAGCAGCGGGTTCCCACAATCGTCACACCCAGCGACACCACAATTCCGATGATGAGCGAAATCACCTGATGTTCTCCGTTTCAGTCAGACATTCTTCAGATAACGTCGATTATTCGATTATTCAAATCTTGCTAAATGCTTTTGTTCTATTGTGCAGCCAGGGCCTGCCAACGTTCAGCCAGAGCACTCAAGCCAGAAGCGTGGGAACCTTTAAGCAGCACCACGGCACCTGGATGTTCGACGGCGAGTCGCGTCACAAGACGATCGGCCTCATCGATATCGTGGACCCAATCGACGTGAGAAGCGTCTCCCGCCAAGGATGCGCCGTCAGCCATGGCACCTGCCAGAGCGTCCAGAGAGGCATCGGATGCACTGCCAACCGTCAGCAGCGCATCAACCCCACCTTCCAACGCATACCGGCCGATACCAACATGCAAATCCTTTTCATCCGGACCAAGCTCAAGCATGGCGCCCAACACCGCAATACGGAATGGCTGGCTTTCGGAACCAGCCTTCCAACGCAGCAATCCGTCAAGACCAGCTTTCATGGAATCAGGATTGGCGTTGAATGAATCATCAATCAGCGTGAATGACGTTTCCTGCTTGTTCACGGTGGAAACAGCCATACGATGGGGCTGATGGTCGTCACATCCGACAATACTGATGCGACCTCGCCAATCGACATGCCCAAACGCATCGCTACCGAAGCGGCGGCAAGCGCATTCATGACATTATGCTGACCGCAGATGCCCAAGGTGACTTCGGCATGCTCGCCATCACCATTTTCCAGAGTGAAGGACGGATGATCCAACTCGTCGCAACGCACATGCTGAGCGGTGATCGCAGGATTGCCACCATCACCATTCGGAAGTCCGAACCACATCACGTCGCCCGGAGCGAAGGCGCTCATCGCAGCCACATGCTCGTCGTTCGCATTCAGCACGGAAAGACCCCCAGGAACGAGGCCATGAATGATTTCTGACTTGGCCTGCGCGATGCGTTCCGCAGAGCCGAATTCGCCCAGATGAGCGACGCCGACTTTCAGCACAACCGCGATGTCCGGCGGTACCAGCGACGTCAGATTGGCGATTTCCCCAACATGGTTGGCGCCCATTTCCGCTACCAAAAAACGAGTTCGGCATTTACTTTGAGCGAGGTCAGGGGCAGGCCGATTTCGTTATTGAACGATCCGACCGGCGCAACTGTTGGTCCCATATGAGACAGCAACGCTTCATAAGATCCTTGGTGGTGGTCTTGCCGACGGAACCGGTGATGCCGACCACCGTAAACGGAGTCCCTAGCGCGCGACGCGCTCGATATTGTGCTTGGCCAATGCCCCAAGGCCAACACCGTATCCTCCACCACAATCTGAGGCACACCGGCGTCGGCGATCTCATGGTCGACTATTGCGGCAACGGCACCTTGAGCGCCCACGTGCGGCACGTAATCGTGACCGTCCACACGCTCTCCGGCAATCGCTACGAAAACCGAACCTTCAACGATC
>ENA-OQDD01000263-OQDD01000263.1-human-gut-metagenome-genome-assembly--contig:-NODE-263-length-21862-cov-3.888475_pt1 | contig 21862 bp, 22 predicted proteins | sample MGYA00242507_ERZ504598 | MGnify/ENA primary metagenome ERZ504598 (study PRJEB26092, sample SAMD00036318) | human gut metagenome | host: Homo sapiens | study: EMG produced TPA metagenomics assembly of...
TCTCGTGTAACCACAGAACCCGCGCGATAATGGAATTCGAGCCAATCGTGACGCCAGGCGTGACCGTAACGTTCGCACCAAACCACACGTTGTCACCAATCGTCACCGGCGAAGCATGTTCCCAGCCAGCCAGTCGCGTTGCCGCATCCGAGCATGATTCGGCGTGGCAATGGTACAACGCGGGCCGATCAGGCAATCCTCGCCAAGCGTTACATATCCGCCGCCGCACACCATGAAATCCTTGTTCAAGAACGTGCCTCGGCCAATGGTCAGGCCGATGCCATAATCCACATTGAACGGCGGCGTGAATTGTACGCCCTCCCCCGCGTCGGGAACGAGCTCGTGGAACAGGCGGTAGGCCTCGTCAGGATCATCGAAGAAGATGCGGTTGATCGTGGCGCAGGTACGCATGGCCTCGCCAGTAAACTTCGGCAGCGACTTCGATTTGCGGTATTGCGTCGGCTTGCCGGCGAACAGCCTAGTCAGATCCTCGTCGGACGCGATCTGCGTCTCCGTCTCCTTCGTCATGCCCGTCTCCTTCGTCACGATTTCCACCACGCTATAGTGAACGCTCACACTATACTATATTCATCTACTTAACCTGGCATACGACATACTATCCGATGTATCGTGCATCCGCCGAGCAGCATGTATCGTTGGACATTGGGTCCGCATGCCGGACATTCAGGCAATCCGGAACCGTTCGGATCGCCCGTCGCCGCGAAATTCGTCCAATACCGAATCATGACACGAAACAAATCGTAATGCGCCAACGGGAAAGCTTGTCATAGGGGATGCCACGAAACACGGCAATCACAGAGTCCGTATCGGAGAATCCATCGACGAGTCCTTGTCGAAGCGCGACCTGCCTACGCATGAATCCCCTTATCATCGTCCGTGGGCAATGTCAGGCGGAACGGCGGAATCAGCATGCCGTCGCCGTCGCAGATGAGTCCGGATTCCGGATTATTGCTCCACGCGTACCGCACCTCATCTGGCCTGCGCGCCGTCATGCGCGCCACGATATCACAGCCGTCCAACCATGCCTCGGCCCGCGCGGATGTGGCGCAGTCGCGCCATAGAAATTCGATTTCCTGGGGAGCGTCACCGTCCAACGTCATCAGCCGGCGGCTCTCCGATCGGATCCGCTCGTCCGAGCGACTCCGCCACACACAGTGCATCCGCAACAGATCTCCGCAGACCTCGATGGTTTCCACGGCCGGTTGAGGCTGAGCCTGGCGACCGTATACCAAATCCATCGCGGCATTGAACACGCGATCCGCGACGAGCTTCTTGTCATACGGATGCAGATCGTTGCCCTCGCCTGCGTCAAGCGTCACCACCGTCGCAACGTTTTCAAGTTCGTTTGCGACGTTCCACTCCTGTTCGCGGACGAGTGGCCAGCCTCCATCCTCAATGGCGTCGATGTCGAATTTTGGAAGCTGGACGATCAGAAACGGCATATCCGGCTGATGCCATTTGACGCGCCACAATTGAATCATGGCCTTCAGCTCGTCACCATATTGCATGGCGCGATCGCCGGTATTCGATTCGCCCTGATACCACAGCACAGCCCGCACCGCATATGGAAAACACGGGGCGAGCATGGCATTGTACAGGCCGGTCGGCTTCCATCTGACGAAATCCTCGAATGGGCAATCACGGTCAGCTTCGGCGGTCACGGCATACTGCCAAATGCCGGACAGGTCGAAGATATCGTCTCCGATGGTCAGTGTCATCCGTTTGCCGGGCGTCACACGGCCGCCGGGCCGTTCAACGACCAGACGCATGCGGATTTCGTTCGCGCCGGCGCGCAACACGCCGGCTGCGACCGGATAGTCCCGCGGCTCATACACATTGCTTCGCCCACCGACCAACACACCATTGACCCACGTATGGTCGGCATCATTCATGGTGCCCAGACGCAGTAGGGCGGGCTTCCCCGCATCCGACGGAGGCAGGAACACGATTTTTCTCATGGTAATCTCGCCGCGGAAACCGGCAAGTCCGCGATCCTTGTACCATCCCGGCAGGCGTATGTCATGCCATGCCACGTCGCACGGCTCGATGTTCTTGGATTCCGGACAGTCCCACGCGATCAATGGCAGCCATTCATGGTGGGCATCGGCCACAGCCTCGTATCCAAGCGCCTGGTACCACCGGTCCCGCTCGGCAACGGAATCGCGGCTTTTCTTCGACGCCACGCCATCGCCAAGATACGGCTCAAGGTCAGCGAGCGCTTCGGGGAACGCCCGCAATGCGTCGGCATCCATCCAAGATTCAATCGGCGATCCGCCCAATGAAACGTTCAACAGGCCGACGGGCACATTCAGCCACTGACGGATTCTGCGTCCGAAGAAATAGGCGAGCGCGGAGAAATCTCCAAGGGTTTCCGCATCGCATCCCTGCCAGAACGCATGATCATGATCGTTGCGAGGACCGTTGAAGTCACAATCGGGAATCACTTTGTATTGCCGCAGCAATGGGTCAGGCTCACGATCCCACTCCAGCGGATAGTCCGCACGCACCCAAGCCATGGGCAGTTCCATGTTCGACTGTCCCGAACACAGGAACACTTCTCCCGCATAGCATTGGCGCGAGATGCATTCGGTTCCGTCCTCATAACGCACCGTCAAATCGTACGGTCCGCCTGCTTTGATCGGACCGTACGGCACGCTCCATGAGCCGTCGTCCCCCACCCGCGTAGTCCGGTCCTTGCCATCGAGGCGTACCAGCACGCCGCGTCCAGGGTTGCCGGCGCCCCAGATATGTATGGTCGCACCGGCCTGCAGCACGCAACCGTCGTCAAGCAGTTTCGGCAATTGCAAAACCATGCTCGTCCGCTCCTCATTGCCCATAGAATTCAATCCCGTCGAGTATGCCGGCTGACGGCGGACGCTCTGTCGCCAGCCGGCACTGTCTACTGGTTATCGGAAAGCTCCCGATAGTCGAAGTAGTCGAATTCGGCCTGCGCGTCATAGCCGGACAGATCGACGCAGGCAAGTCCCACAAACGCGCCGGTGAAGAAGCCGCCGTAACGTTGGTTCACGTAATCGTCGGACAGGATCTTCGCATCGAGCCTGACCGGAATCTCGGTGAAATGTTCTCCGTCAAAGGAATATTCGTAGGAATAGTATTCCGTGCGGACCTTGGTGCGCAGCCATACCGCCTCAGCCTCTTCGGGCACTACGATGGCGTCATCCTTGAGGAACGACGTATATTGGTTGAAATCGTTCTGAGCCACTTCGATGACCCTTGCATGTCGTTTCTCATCCCAAGTGACAAACGCCCACGACCAGCATAGGTCGTCGTAATAGTTGGTCAGGCCTGCCATCTGCATGTAATTCTTCGGATCGAAACGCACCTTGGTTTCAGCGTCGAAATCAAATGCCTGCCAGCGACGAGCCACAAGAGACAAGTCAAACAGGTTGCACAGCGAGCCCTGACCACGCAATGCCAGTTTGCCACCGCCCACCGTGCCCATGGCGTCGGTGAACGGGACGCGTAGAGTGTTCCAATTCGGACCGAGCTCGCCGGAATCGAACTCATCATGTTCGTCACACGTCGTTGGAGCCAAAGTCTCGATAGCATCTTTTGGAGCATCAACGTAACGCTGTCCGCCGTGACCTCCAACCACGCGCGGCCAACCGTCCTCATCCCATTCGACTTTCTGGATGGAGGTCTCGCGTCCGAGTGTGCACCATCCGCGGGTACCATGGGCCGGTTCAGTATCATGACGCCACGGACGACCGCATAGGGAGGCGTAATACCACTCGCCGGACGGGGTGTCCACCAACGCTCCATGGCCCTGCTTCTGCAAATAGGTGTCAGGAGTGTCGAAGTTACCGATGAACGGGCCATTCGGCATAACTTCGAAGGAGCATTCGTCAAGGGTACGGGAACGCGCCACAGATTCCTGATGTTCATACACCGTGCCACCTTCTGCGGCAAACAGGTAGTACCAACCATCCTTCTTGTATAGGTGGGGACCTTCGGTGACCTTCACCGAGGTGCCATCCAGATGGTGCGGGCCGTTTCTGGCTTGAGCTTCATGGTGTCGACGTCGAATTCCGTCAATGTGATACCGTCGAACTGGTGGTGGTATTCACGGAAATCCCATGTCTGCTGCACCAAGTATTTGCGGCCGTCGTCGTCATGGAACAGGCTGGCGTCAAAACCGACCCCGTTGATGCGAACCGGCTCGCTCCATGGCCCGTGGATGTCCTCGGCGGTGACCAAATAATTAGTGCAATCCTTGAATGCACCATTGACCACCTTGACATCAGTGTAAATCAGCCAGAACCTGCCATCCGCATAGCTTAGGTCAGGAGCCAGATGCCTCCCGAAGAGGGGTTTCCTCTCATATCAAGCTGGCTGGACCGGCTCAACGGGCTTGGAAGAATGTTCCAATGCACCAGGTCCTTGGACTCATGCAGACGAACGCCTGGGAACCATTCGAAAGTGGAATTGGCAATGTAATAAGTGTCACCAACGCGAATCATTGAAGGATCGGCATGAAAACCGGTGAGCACCGGGTTGGAAATCTTCATAATGTACCTCTTGCATAAGAGATGAAGCCCGGAAGACGGAAAGGAACATCTTCCGGGCGTGGGTTGCTACATTCCGTCAGCCCTTGACCGCACCTGTCAGGCCGCCGACGATCTTCTTCTGGAAGATGGTGAAACAGATCAGGCCGGAATCATAGCCAGAGAGGTGAAGGCCAACACCTGTGCGGTGTCAACGGAGTGTTCGGAGCTGAACATCTGTACGCCAAGTGGCAATGTGTACTTGCTGGCATCACTGAGCACGAACAGCGGCAGCATGTAGGCATTCCAGCTTCCCACGAAGGTAAGGATTCCAGTGGTGGCCACGCCAGGCATGGACAGCGGAATGACCATGCGCCAGAAGAAGCCAAGGCGGGAGCATCCATCGAGAAGACAGGCCTCCTCAAGCTCATTAGGAATCGACTGTAGGAACGGCACCAAGATGATGATGGTCTGAGGAAGTCCGAAGGCAATTTGCGGAAGGATCAGACCCCACAGGGAGTTGGCCAGACCCAGATTGCGAATCAGCAGATACAAAGGTGTAATGCCAACGGTCATCGGGAACATGAGACCAGCAGAGAACAACGCGTACATAAGCGGCGCATAGCGGAATTTGTATCGGGCGATGACAAAGCTCACCATAATGCTAAGCACCACGACGCCTACCATGGTGGCGATACCCACGATGGTAGAATTCTTCAGTTCCGTCCAGAAAATATCACTTTCGACGACCGTCTTGTAGTTGTCGGGGACCCATGGGTTCGGCATCCCGGACGGATGGTTGGTGATCTGCGAATTGGTACGGAAACCGCCGAAGATAATGTACAACACCGGAGTGATGCAGATGGCCACAAGCACCAGGGAGAAGAAGTAGACGATTGGGTTGCCCCATGGCGTCTTGGATGACTTACGGTAACCATTCTTCTTGCTGTACTCGCTTTTGTTGGAATGTCCTGCGATTGTTGCGGCAGTCATCACTTCACCTCACTTGCCAGGGCAGCAACCTCACGATGCTGCACTTCCTTTGCGCGCTTCCTGGCACGCTTCTCGGCTTCTTTCTGTTCAGTAACAGCACCGTCCAAATCACGGTTCAGCACGAACTTCTGATAGACGAGCGCGATGATCAAAGAGATCACGAAGATGATCAGAGCAACGGCGGAACCATAGCCATAGTTGCCGGCTCCACGACCTTCACGCACCATGTAGGTGGCCATGGTGGACACACCAGCGGTGGTCGACACATACTTGCCCCACACGATATAGACCAGATCGAAAAGCTGCAGAGAGCCAATCATGGAAAGGAACACCCAAATCCGCAACGTCGGAGCAAGCAACGGCAACGTGATGCTTTTCTGCATCTGCCAGAAACTCGCCCCATCCACTTTGGCTGCTTCATACAGTTCATCAGGAATGGATTGCATGCCGGCGAGCATCAGAATTACGGCGAAACCGACGTATTTCCAGCTGATCAGCAACAGCAGCGTCCAAATAGCGATTTTCGGGTCGGCCAGCCAATCAGGACCATTGATGCCGAAGTTGGCCAGAATCTCATTGATGGCGCCCTTCTTCTGTAGCAACAGGCTCCATCCTGTGCCGACGATGACCTCGGAAACGACATACGGCACGAAGATGAGGGTGCGGATAAGACCACGCCCCTTGAACTTCTGGTTCAGCAGCAATGCGAACAGGATGGCGAGCGGAGCCTGGATAACCAACGAGCCGATCACGACCTCGAAGGTATGCAGAATCGCCGCCTGGAACGCGGGATCCTTAAGCGCTGTGATGTAGTTCTGGAGACCAACGAATTTACCTGTCTTGGAGGGAAGTCCGTAGCCCTTCCACTGATAGAAGCCGTAATAAGCACCCAAGACGATAGGCAGAATCACAAAGCAGACGAACAGAAGAATCGCAGGTGCGGACAGTACGAAAATCTCAACATTACGACGCATTTTGCCATCGGACGGTTTCTTGGACCGCTTAGCGCGCAGCGTCACCGCGTCTTTGCTTGTACTTGACATGGTTTTCTCCACTACCAGATACGTTTCTCGAATAGGAAGGAGGGCAGATGAAGATCTGTCTATCCACCTCCTTTGGCCGTCAACCAGCCATGTTCACTATCAGCCTTGGACGCTGCGTCCTTCATCGCCTTGACGATGTCAGCCGAAGTCCCCTGTCCGGAAAGCAGACTCACCACTCCGGAATTAAGAGCGTTGCCAATATTTCCGCCGAGAGCGGTATCCATCCACAGCTGCATGCCATCAGACTTTTTCATAGCTTCGAGGATAGCCTTAAGATTTTCATCGGTAACCGCATCGTAAGCTTCGGCGGAAGCCGGAATGGTGCTGAACGCAGTGGCGTATTTCTCCTGATTTGATTTCTCAGCCATGAAATTGACGAAATCAACAGCAGCGTCCGGAGCCTCGGGATTGACAGCGAAACCGGTCACAGCGCCCATCAAAGCACCTTCCTCGCCTTTTCCTCCGTCCACGGTCGGGAAGGCGAAGAAGCCAAGGTCAGCCATTGGCTTCTTGTCCGGAGTCAGGTCCTTGAGAACTCCAGGCTCCCATGTGCCCATGAGCTCCATCGCAGCCTTATGATTGGCCAGCAGACCTGCGGACGAGCTGGCGCCCTGCTGGGCCGTCGTGGTGAGGAATCCTTCGTTAAAAGCATTCGCATCCAACAAATCCTTCAGATCATCTCCGGCTTTGACCCAGCAAGAGTCGGAGAAGTCCTTGTCATTAACGCCCTTGGCGTAGGCCTTCGGAGAGCATTCGCGCATGGACAACCAGTAGTACCAGTGACCGACCGGCCAAGCATCCTTGCCGCCGAGTGCGATCGGATCGATGCCAGCGCTGCGAAGCTTCTGCACATCGGTCTTCAGCTCGCTGAAAGTGGTCGGCTCGGCATCGATGCCAGCCTGCTTGAACAAATCCTTGGAATACCAGATGCCACCAGGCTGGGCAGCGACCGGAACACCATAGACCTTGCCATCATAAGACATGGAATCCAATGAGGAAGACATTTGCTTTTTGACGGTATCGCTAATCTTATCAGTAATATCCATTACCTGGCCGGCATCAACCATGTCCTTGGTCTTGGCACCACCAAGGGTCATGTACACATCCGGGCCGGAGGCGGGATCCTGCATAGCGGTAGTCAGCTTACCTTCGAAATCCTCGTTCTGGATGGCCTGAATCTGAACCTTGACACCGGTCTTCTTCTCAAACGCTTTGGCCAGATCCTCCCAATACTGCTTGCCGTCACCAGCTGTTGCGTTATGCCAGAACGTAATGGTCTTATCGTCTTTGGCGCCAGCGCTGGAGCCACAGGCACCCATGCCCAACATGGTCGCCACCGCAAGAGTGGCAGCTGCAATGGTTTTGAACTTCATTGTCTTCTCCTTATTGACCAAATCATCATCGACAAAATGATGGCAACGACAGGAACGATTTCTCTCGAATGGGTCGAATCGGGAAGCATGACCGCAACGAATGCTGTTGCAGCTCCCCTAGCAGACAGAGAATCAGCCTTTGACTCCCTTCGAAAGTCTCCATTTCGTTTTCGTTGTACCTACAGACTACCGAAACAAATCACACAAAGTCAAGTTTTTTTGTAAAATCAGAAAACTAACTATTTTTCGTTGATTTTACAACGTTTTTAAGCATTGCCAACATATCGAAAGTTTCGAAAAACGTAAACCGAAACTTTCGTTCGCATTTTCGGATATGATGAAAAGAAGAAGGAGTGACTCATGCGCAATACGACAAAGAAAGCTACGGTACGACTCTCTGACATAGCTAAAGAGACCGGTTATTCCCTTTCCACCGTATCCAAGGCGCTCAACGGCAGAGCCGACGTTTCCGAAGAGACGCGGCAAACCATCAACGCGGTGTTGAAACGGTATGGGTATTCCCGTAAAGCGACAGGCACGAAAAGCCAACGAATTATCGAAATCTTGTTCCAAGATTTGATAATGCTTGGGCCCTTGAAGTACTCCGTGGCGCCATTCGCGAAGCCAAGTTGCATGATTTGAACGTCATCACCACCGAAGGCGGCAATCGCCAGCACCCGGACTCATCCTGGATCGACAACATGCTTCGCAGGCAGGCGAACGGCGCCATCCTCGTTTTCTCGAACCTGACACGTATCGAACGGAACAAGTTGCATTCCAGAGGTATTCCCTTCGTCTTGTTCGATCCATTCGGTAATCCAGATCCAGACACGCTGTCGGTGCAAGCGGACAACTGGACCGGAGGCGTAATCGCCACCAGGCATCTGCTCGCACTCGGACATACCCGCATAGGCATCATCACCGGACCGGAGGAGATGATGTGTTCCAAAGCACGTCTGGACGGATATACATCAGCGCTTGCGGAACATGGAATCGAAGCCGATACCGAACTTATCACCGAAGGCGATTTCACCACTTCCGGCGGTTACGCACAGTCCATCTCCCTGTTGAAACGACCAAATCGTCCGACCGCAATCTTCGCCGGCAGCGATCTGCAGGCCATGGGCGTCTACGAGGCGGCAAGGCAGCTGGGATTACGTATTCCCGAGGATTTATCCGTGGTCGGATTCGACGATGTGCAGACTGCCGCATTCCTTGGCCCGGCGCTGACCACCGTACGGCAGCCGCTCCAAGACATGGCAAGGGCCGCCGTACGCATGCTGGTCGAAGCGCTGTCCACCGACGTGATCCAACCGCACATCATCATGCCGACATCGCTAGTGGTACGCAACAGCACACAGCAACTCGAGAGTTAATCAGCGGGGCAAACCTCACAGGCACAACCGGAGGGAGGACACAGCGCTCCTAGCCTTTCGACCCGTTTTCAACTCGTTCTAAGACGGCCCGTCGGAACATCAGCAGTGAACCATCCTGAAATTCCGTAGAATCTATGCCATGAAGCCGGCCATGCAACCGACGAACCCACCGGCCCATTCGGTGCTGAGGAAACGAGCATCGACACTCAGCAGGGCCTGCCCCTGACGCACGAACGTCGCAGAATCAACCAGACCATGCATGCCAGTCACGATGACCGACAAGCGGTTGTCGTCGAAAAGTACCGCCGGACGCACTCCGTCAGCCTGTACGACGGCAACAGACCCAGCTTGCGAATCGTCTCCATTCACCATCTCGTAGCGCACATCCGTGCCACGCATCGAAAACACCGCGTAATGCGTGGAATTCTGCCGAATCACTAAAGAACCGGACATAGGAATCGGCATGAGCGTCGGCAGTTTCGCTATCCTGCGGTAGCTGATATCACGCTCGTCGCGCACCACCACACCGTTCGTCGAGCCATCAGCCACATCCACCAGCGCAGGTTCCACATCACCGGCGAGCGAGGATTTCACCCTAGGCTCGATGGTGATGCCATCGTCTTCAGTAGTAACCGTGATCTCGTCGGCCAGCCGACCAAGTCCAGCACAAGTTACCGGCCATCCGGGGTCACCCTCATGCGTATCTAATGCACCGTTGCCGTCCAGCTTCCAATCGGCCGGATTATGTTCCCAGGATACCGGAGCGACAAAGCTCTCCCTTCCCAAGTAGCTCAATAATTCGCCGTCATGCTTTCCCCGCGTCTCCCTCACGCCGAGACACACCAGCCACCATCCCAGTTCCGGATGAAGCAACAGGTCCGCATGTCCCACGCATTGCAGCGGTTCCGACAAACCCAGATGTCGGTGGGTGAGAATCGGATTCTTCTTATCCGCATGGAAGGCACGGATTGCGGTGCCAAGATAGCAGCGTTCCCCGTCACGAACCTGCGGAATGCACTCACCCGATTCGGATGCTTCCCGTTCGTAAGCTTCGAACGCCCGAAGCAGTCCATGCGGCGCATAGATGCGCATGGCCATCTCACTGTGTTCGAAACTGGTGCCCCCCTCGGCGGTCATCAGATACACATAATCACCCACGCGATAGAGATGCGGCGCCTCAGCCACACCGCCTCCACACCGTATCCGCGCCATATTACCGTCTTGCCCGATCCCGCAGGAAGACCGTCATCGACAAAAGTCCAAGTCTCCGGATTAATGCGTTGGGTCCAGACCTCGGTCTGTCCTTCCCATTGCGGATTGACCGCAGGACGGGTCTGGGTCCAGTACACGTTGCCGTCCCCGTCCTCGAATATGTCTGGATCGATGCCTTCGGCGCCCTCGATCCAGAACGGACCATGCCATGGCCCTTCGATAGAATCCGCTTCAAGGATAAAATTGCCCTCCGCGGCGTGGAACCGCATCAGCTCGCTTTCTGTGCAACCACCTTCCATAGCACGGCGATCATCAAGACGGGCAATGGTGCATGCAATCACATATTTGCCATGAATCCTGCGCAGCGTCGGCGCATAGACACCGCCCGAATCATCCACGAAAGGAATAAGCAGGCGCCTTGCCAAGTCAGCATCTATCACATTCGACACATGCTTCCAGCACGTCATATCCTCGGAAACGTAAATGGGAAGACCTGGGACAAGCTCAAAAGTAGAAGTCACCAACACAATTCGCTGGAACTCATCATCCCAAATCCAACTCGGATCAGGATTCATTCCACTAAGAATGGGATTGGTAATGGTAATAGTCGCGGTCATAAATACACCTTATTCAGAAACGCTTTTCCACATCGTATCATTGCGAATAGTTGAAATTTTCGACTTGCTTCATAACACATGTAAGTCGTCCACCGACGACATAGCCGGCAGACGACTTGTATGCGAAGGAAATTTAAGGAAGGATGAGGTGAAAATATATGGTGTGCCGGAGCACCAACGCTTCGACACACCATATTCGCTCTGTCACAGCCGAGCCTCGCTGTTTAATCCAGCGATAAATCAGAGTCCTAGAGAAAACTCCTTGTTGGGCCACGCCCGCCCCGGCAATTTCGGAGCGCTACGCGCACCCAACCACTGCTCGATTTCGGCTCATGCCTCGGCCAATGCGTCGATCATATAGTTGTTGATCGTGGCCTTGACGGACTCGAGGTGATCGGACTTGGTGGCTTCGATGAGCTTGGACTGCGGAATATCCAGAGCATACTCCTCGAGAGAGGCCAGGGAGGCGGTGCCGTTCTCGACGGTCGCGCCGATACCGGAATCGAAGGAGCTGTAGCGCTCGGCCTGCAGATTCTCGATGACCTTGTCCTCGTGCATCTTGGCAGCGACCAAGAGACCTGCAGCGAATGCATCCATACCTGCGATGTGGGAGCGGAACAGATCCTCGGCGGCGAAGGAGGTGCGGCGCGGCTTGGCATCGAAGTTCAGGCCGCCGTGAGGGCCGATCTGACCCTCGGCGAGGACCTCCCACATGACGGTGGAAGTCTCGTACAGGTCGGTCGGGAACTCATCCATATCCCAGCCGATGAGCTTGTCGCCCTGGTTGGCATCGAGGGAGCCGAGCACACCGGCCTCGCGGGCGGTGCGGATCTCGTGCTGGTAGGTATGACCGGCCAGGTTGGCGTGGTTGCCTTCGAGGTTCAGCTTCATGAAGTCGATGTCGTAGGTCTTAAGGAAGGCGATGGCTGTGGATGCATCGAAGTCATACTGGTGCATCGTCGGCTCCTTGGCCTTCGGCTCGATCAGGAACTGAGCGTCCAGGCCGATCTCCTGAGCATACTCGTGCACATGTGAAGAACTTGGCCATGTGCTCCTGCTCGCGCTTCATCTGCGTGTTCCACAGGTTCTCGTAGCCTTCACGTCCACCCCAGAACACGTAGTTCTCGGCTCCCAAGCGCTTGGCAATCTCCAAGGAGTGCTTCAGCTGGCCACCGGCATAGGCGTAGATGTCGGCGAACGGGGAGGTGGAAGCACCGGACACGAAGCGCGGGTTGGTGAACAGGGAGGAGGTGTTCCACAGCAGCTTGATGCCGGTGGACTTCATGTTCTCTTCGATCTTGTCGACGACCTTGTCCAGGTTCTTGTCGGTCTCGCGCAGGGTATCGCCTTCCGGAGCGATATCACGATCATGGAAGCAGAAGTACTCGACGCCGAGCTTCTGGAAGAACTCGAAGGCGTAGTCGACCTTGGCCAGAGCCTCATCCTCAGCATTGGAGTACTTGCCGTACCACGGACGCTGGGCGGTGCCGGTGCCGAACGGATCGACCAGCTCCTGATCGAAAGTGTGCCACCAAGCGACGCCAAAACGCAGCCAATCCTTCATCTTCTTGCCGGCAACAACCTTGTCGGCATCGTAGTAATGGAAAGCCAGACCCTCCTGCGGTCCCTTTTCACGACCGACATACGGAATCTTTTCGATATCCCACAGACCCATGGGTTGCTCCTTTGCTATTGATTTTACTTTCGCAAGACATTGTTTTCCCGTCAAGCGGATTCCCGCCTGCCTTGATGTATATAATAAAATCAATTTCCTAAGTTTGTCAATTCAGTGAACTATTCGGCGTTTCCATTGAAGAATAGCCAATTATCAACTCAGTGATAAGGTGAGCATGTTTGTTGCACCGCAGCGCTACGCAACGAAGCACCCAATCGAAAGAAGGAAATCCATGAGCAAAAACGTCGACACCATCTGCGTGCAGGGAGGTTACCAGCCCGGAAACGGCGAATCCCGCACACCCCCAATCATTCAGGCGACAACCTTCAAATACAAGTCAAGCGAACAGATGAGCCGACTGTTCGACCTATCCGAATCCGGATACTTCTACACCCGACTGCAGAACCCAACCAACGACACCATCGCAGCGAAAATCTGCGAAATGGAAGGCGGCGCGGCCGCAATGCTGACCTCATCCGGCCAGGCGGCGAACTTCTTCGCACTCTTCAACATCTGCAACAACGGTGACCACATCGTTGCATCCTCCGCAATCTACGGCGGCACGTTCAACCTCATCAACGTGACCATGCGCAAAATGGGCATCGAATGCACGTTCGTAAGCCCGGACTGCACCGAGGAAGAACTCGAAGCGGCATTCCAGCCGAACACCAAGGCGGTCTTCGGCGAATCCATCTCCAATCCGGCGCTCATCGTTCTTGATTTCGAAAAGTTCGCGAACGCAGCGCACCGCCACGGCGTGCCACTGATCGTCGATAACACGTTCCCCACACCAGTCAACTGTCGTCCATTCCAGTATGGCGTGGATATCGTCACGCACGCCACCACCAAATATATGGACGGTCACGGCTCCTGCGTGGGCGGCGCGATCGTGGATTCCGGCAACTTCGACTGGATGGCCCATGCGGAGAAATTCCCCGGACTCACCACACCGGACGACTCCTACCATGCGTGACCTATGCCAAGGACTTTGGCAAGGCCGCCTACATCACCAAAGCCACCGCACAGCTTATGCGCGATTTCGGCTCAACACCGGCGCCGATCAACTCGTGGATCATGGGCATGCATTTGGAGTCGCTGGGCGTGCGTATGGAGCGCCATTGCGCGAACGCGCTCAAGGTGGCGCAGTGGCTGAGCGCCGACCCGCGCATCAGCTGGGTGAGCTTCCCAGGCCTTGAGGAAGACAAGTACCATGCGCTAGCTGAAAAGTACATGCCGAACGGCACTTGCGGCGTTATTTCCTTCGGCGTGCCGGGCGGCCGCGAAAAGGTGTCCGCGTTCCTCGACCACCTGAAGATGGTGTCCATCGCCACACATGTGGCCGACGCGCGCAGCTGCACCCTATACCCGGCAGGCACCACGCACCGTCAGCTCACCGAGGAGCAGCTCGTCGAAGCAGGCGTTGGCATTGACCTGGTGCGCCTGAGCTGCGGCATCGAAAACGCCGACGACATCATCGCCGACCTCAAGCAGGCGATGGACGCGGTGCTCTGATTCCCGCGAACCACGCGACCATACGGTAACGGTGGGGCCGCGACGGGGAACGATCCCGTCGCGGGCCCCACCATATCCGACTCGCGGACGGCACCGATCCCGCGCAAGTCATCGCCACTATCCTATGCCGCCGCCGGCATAGGATAGTGGCAGGAGCCCGCGGCGGTCGGCGTACAGATGGAGCCGGATGGAGTACGGCCGGAGTACAGACGTCACCAGGCGGCAACGGCACACCCCCGGAGGAGCGATGGACAACGACGACTACACGGCCAAGATGACCGAGCTCATCGCATTGCTGCGCGCCATCGGCAACGACACGCAGCAATGCGAGGTCAAGGAGTGCAAACGCAGAATCAGCTCGACCATCACCGAGACGCTGTCCGCGTTCTCCAACGGCAACGGCGGTACATCATCCTGGGGCTGAGCGAGAAGGCGGGGTTCACGCCGGTCGAGGGCTTCGCGCCCGCGCCATGCAGGAGGCGTTGAGCCAGGCCTGCGAGAAGCTCACGCCCGTGGTCCGGCCCGTGATCGTGACCTGCCCGTTCGAGGGCGCGAATTTGGTGTTCGCCGTCATCGACGAGATGCTGCCGCGGGAGAAGCCCTGCTTCGTCTCCTCGGTCGGCCCGCACGGCGGCTCCTACATCCGCACCGGCGACGGCGACCGCAAGATGACCGCCTACGAGGTCGATCGTCTGCTTGATGAGCAACGCCAGCCGGAGCACGACATCGCGGTCGTGTCGGAGGCCACGCTCGACGACTTGAATCCCACGCTCGTCCACGCGCTGCTCGAATGCGAGCGCAACCGCCATCCGCATGTCTTTGCGGAGCGTTCCGACATGGACATGATGCTGGACCTGCGCATCCTGAGACGCATGCCAACCGGCCACCCCGCGGACGACACCGTGAAACATGCCGCGAAACATGCCGCGGATTGCGACCCGGCGGGAACCGCGTCCAGGGAAGACGACACGGATATCGGCGCGGACACCGACACGGACGAGGAGACCCGGATCGCATCCGTGCCGCGCCCCACGCTTGCGGGACTGTTGGCCGTCGGCCGGTATCCGCAGAAGTTCTTTCCTCGGCTCAACGTCACCATCGCCGTCTACCCCGGTACCTCACGCGACGACGTGTTCACCGGCGATGCACGGCTCGTCGCCTCCGAAACCATCACCGGCCCGATCCCGATCATGATCGATGACGCGGTCGCCTCGCTGATGGCATGGACGTCCGGCCCAGGCGGCGCCGATTCCGGCGCGCAACCATCACAGCCGCCGATGTATCCGCAACTGGTGTTGCGCGAGGCCATCGCCAACGCGTTGACCCACCGCGAATACTCCCCGGACGCGCTCGGCACGCCCGTGCATGTGGACGTGTTCACCAACCGAATCGAGGTCTCGAACCGGGCGGCCTGTTCGGCGCGGTCTCCAAACAGCGGCTCATCCATGAGGCGTCAACGTCCACGCGCAACGCATTCCTGTTCTCACTGCTGCGGTCCACCCCGTATCCGGACGGCGGCACCGTGCTGCGCGACGACGGCACCGGATACCTGCGCATCGGCGCCACGCTAAGGAACGAGACGCGCGAACCGGTGCGCATCGACAATTCGCTCGATCGGTTCCGCGTCACCATTCCCGGCCCTGTGGTGACCAGACAGTCAGGTGTCAACGCCCGTCGCGGGACAAGGCCAGCGCCTGGATGCGGTGCTGGAAGGTGAAGACGCGATTGACGATGTTGATGATTGGCCCGACCAACACCGCGGAAATCACCGTGCCGATGCCGACGCCGCGCAACCCGTGGAAGAAGATCAATGACAGCACCGCGGCGATGATGATCAGCGTGATGTCGAATACGGCCTTCACCGTGCCCACGCGCACGCCGCTGACCTTAGCGATGGCACGGACCACGCCTTCGCCGGGCACCACCACCACGTTCGGCGCCAGCTCGATGACGATGCCGAAGGCCAACGCCACGCAGCCTAAGCCGATGCACAGGAACTGCTCCCACAGCATGGTGGGGGTGCAGAACACCGAGGATGGCCATGCTTACGTCGATCATGACGCTGAACAGCACGTTGACCATGATCTACAGGAACTGGGAGGGCTTGAAGTCGCGGCGCAGCAGCACGACCTGAACCAGAATCAGCAGGATGTTCCAGATGAATGTGGTCACGCCGAAGCTGAACATGGGGAACTGCAGGCTGCACACGTACGGCACGCTGGAGATGGCCGAGGTGCCCAGATTGCCCAACGTGATCAGTGTCACACCGAACGAGTTGATGACGACGCCCAGGGCGAAGAACGCCAAACGCTGCGGCATGTTGTTCATATGGTACGACTCCTCTTCTTCCGTATCTTGGTGCCTGCGTTTTGCGGCACTGCCCCCAGGCGGGGCCAGGCCGGGAACCTATGAAAAGCAGACGTCTCGACAAACCGGACACCCAGACATCAATTGCTTAATATTTGCTCCATACCCCCCCCCGCTTTTCCCGCATCTTCCTGTATCTTCCCGCATCACCCACGAAGCCATGCATGCCTTCCCTCCCAATCCGAACCGCCGCGTCCCAGCGCACAGCCGGACCCCCGAAATCGGCGTCGTGAGTACAATGTCGCCGAGACGAAAGGGGATCATGTGCTGCTTGCCGCGCTGGGAGTGCTCACCGGAATAGTCACGCCGTTGCAGACTGCCGTCAACGCGCGACTGCGCGGAACGTTGGGCACACCGTTTCGCGCGTCGCTGGTGTCATTCACCGTGGGATTGGCAGCCACAACGATTGCGGCACTGCTGATCGGACAAGTGACCGGCGGATTATGAGTCCGATGCTCTAACCGACTGAGCTACAGCCCCACGCCGGTTCGTGGCCGGCCCCTATAGTCTAGCAAGCCGCTGGACGTTTGCCCGGATGCTCGTCAACGGGCGACATCCTGACAACCGCCGACCGGAGACAGCGGTCACCCGCGATGGTCGGCATCGTCGCGCAGCGCCCGTCCGGAAGCGAAACGATCCAACGCCCCGGTGGCGGCGATGGCCCTGTACAGATACCAGCTCATCACGCCGGCGATCAGCACGCCGCCGACCAATTCACTGATCATATGGATGACGCCGCGGGGGCTGAGGAACGATACGCCCCGATACCGGTACGGAACACCATAGCACCTGATAACGGTGCTCCGTACCATGCCACAGCCGAGATACCATAGCAAAACGGCGAAACCAAACCGTTATGCCGAGTCCGATTCCGCCGCGGCATGGTATGGAAGCGCAATCCAACGCTTCAAGGACTTCCGCACCCCGCCAAGAGCAGGGTAATAAGGCCGCTGCCGAATCATGTGCCCGACAACGGCTCGGTGGCGAGGCAAGCCTGCCCCGCCACCGAAGCGGAGATGCCGCCTTTCATCGCACATCCATGTACGGCTTGCCCTCCCTGTACACCGTGGCGGCTGCGTATCGATGTACAGGTGGAGGGCAAAATGTGTGGTCATAGACGTGTATACGGCAGGTGTGGATATCAAGTCTCCGGCGCCTCCATCCCTCGATACACCTTGATACATCCTCAGAACACGACCGGTGTCACGCACGAGGCGAGGATGGCACGCGCATCGTCGCGGGTGATGCGGCGGTAGGAGCCGCCGACGTCGCCGGCATGGTCGGCGAGCTTGTCCAGCGTGGCCGGATCGGCTGGAATGCCGACCTCGGACAGGGTGAGCGGGGCACCGACCAGACGCAGAAAGTCGGCGTAGCGCTCGATGCCCTCCTCGGCCACCTCTCGCTCGGATTTGCCGGTCGAGTCCACGCCCCACACGTTCACCGCCCAGCGGGCGAAGCGTGCGGTGGCTTCGGGGCGTGAGGTGTAGACGTACTTCATCCAGTGCGGATGGACCACGGCCAGGCCGGCGCCGTGCGGGATGTCGAAGTAGGCGGAGAGCGCATGCTCGATGCCGTGCGTGCCCCAATCCTCCTCCTTGCCACGCGAGATGACGCGGTTGAGCGCGAACGTGGAATCCCACATCGCGTTGCCACGGGCCTCATAACTGCGCGGATGGCGACGGCAGGCGCACCAGGAGCGCAGGATATGCCGTTGGATGGCCTCGGCCATCTCGTCGGAGAGATTGTCGTCGCTGGGTAGCGAGAAATATTGTTCGCAGGTGTGGCAGAACATGTCCACGAATCCATAGGTGGTCTGTTCAGCCGGCAGGGTGAGCAGATAGGTCGGGTCGAGTACCGAGAACTTCGGCGTCAGCGGGAAGGATGTGTAGCCGAGCTTGCGGTTGCGGGCCCAGTTGGTGAGCACAGCCGCGTCGCCCATCTCGGAGCCGGTGGCGGCGATGGTCAGCACCACGACGAGCGGCACAAGGTTTTCGGGGGCGGGCTTGCCGGTTTCGACGTAGTCGTCCCAGAGGTCCTCGTCCTCGCCCAGGCCGGAGCCCAGCGAGATGAACTTGGCGCAGTCGATGACCGAGCCGCCGCCGACGGCCAGGATCAGGCTCACCCCGTGCTCCCGAACCAGGTTCACGCCTTCGAGGACCTTATCGAGTCGCGGGTTCGGGGTCACGCCGGAGAGTTCGACGACCTCGTTGCCGGCCTCGCGCAGCGCGGCCGTCACATCGTCATAGGCGCCGTTGCGCTTGATCGAGCCGCCGCCGTAGACCAGCAGCACGGCGCCGGGGCGTGACTTGGCCTCCTCGGTGACATGCACGGCCTGGCCTTCGCCGAAGTAGATCTTGACCGGGTTGTGGAAGATGAAGTTTCTCATGTGTTCATTCCTTTCATGAACTGCTCCGTTACGCAATGGATTCGGCGAACGGCGGAATCGGCAGTCCGTTCGACCCGCACAGCAGTCCGTGACTCGGGGCGTTGCGCCACGCATACCGCACGGCCGCCGGCCTGCGCCACGGCACGTCAATGACCACGGTGTTGCCTTCGACTCGCGCCGGCACGGTGTGCCGGGAGCCGTCTTCCCACACCAATTCGAACTCGCCCGGATCGGCGCCGTCCATCGTGTCCAGACCGCAATCGCCGGTGCCGTCGTCGAAGGCGATGGTCAGCCGGCCGTCGGCCAGCCGCACGCCGGTCGGTTCCGGCGAGCGAGGCGCGTCGTCCTTGCCGTAGACGAGGCGTTGCGCCGCGGCGAACAGGCGGTCTGCGACCACGCTCTTGTTCCACGGGTGCAGGTCGTTCCAATCGCCCGCGTCGAGGGTCACCACGGCGGCGACGTCCTCGATCGATTGGCGGCCTGCCACTGGTGTTTGCGGACGAGTGCCCAGCCGCCGTCCTCCACACCGTCGATGGAGAACACCGGCAGCTGCACGATGAGGAACGGCAGCCGCTGCTGCCCCCATGCCTTGCGCCAGCAGCCGATCATCGCGGCCAGCATACGGCCGTAGTCGTCCGCCACGTCGCCAGTGTTCGACTCGCCCTGGTACCACAGCGCGGCGCGTGCGGCGTACCCGGCGCAGGTCGCGGTCATGCCGTTGTACAGGCCGAGCGGCTTCCAGCGCACGAAGTCCTCGCGGGGCAGTCCGCGTCCGTGCGTGCGCCGATGGAGTAGGTCCAGGTGCCGTCGAGATTGTACGAGTCGTCGCCCATGTCGAGGTGCATGTGCTTGCCCGGCGTCACGCGCCCGTGCCGTGTTCGACGACCAGGCGCACGTCGATCTCGTTGCATCCGGCCTTCAGCACGCCTTCGGGCACCATGTAGTCGCGGGAGAGGTACTGGTGTTCGGACTGGCCGACTTTGACCCCGTTGACGAAGGTTTCGTCGGAGTCGACCATGGCACCGAGATGCAGCGCCGCCGATTGTCCGGCCGCGTAGGCGGGCAGCGTGACCGTGCGGCGCAGGTGGATCACGCCGCGGAATCCGGTCAGTCGCGGATCGGCGTCCTTCAGGAACGCGGGCAATGTAAGCGTGCCGTGGCCAGATCCTCGGATTGGGCTTCGGTCTCCCGGGTCCGCAGGTCCTCATACCAGCGGTTCATTGCGGCGATGCTCTCCTCGCTGCGGGTGCGGGCCACCTCGTCGTCGCGGTAGGGTTCCAGGTCGGCGAGCGCCTTCGGCCACGCGGCGAGCGTCTCCTCGTCCATCCACGATTCGATCGGCGAGCCGCCGAGCGTGATGTTGAGCAGACCGACCGGTACGCCGAGCCATGCACGAACCATGCGTCCGAAGAAATATCCGACGCCGGTGAACTCGTCGAGCGTGTCGGCGACCGCACCGACCCAGCGTACCGGTTCGTCGAAGTCGCGGCGAGGACCATGGAAGTCGAACCGGACGGGGACCTTGCAGTGGCGCAGCAACGGGTCGGGTTCGCGCGTGTATTCCGACGGGTACCGCCAGCGCAGGAACTCCATTTGGTATTCCATATTCGACTGTCCCGCGCAGATGAACACCTCGCCCGCGTAGACGTCATGCGCGATCACCGGTTCGTCGCCGCCGTCGACCCGCACCTCCAGCCGGTAGGGGCCGCCGGGTTCCAGCGGACCCAGTTGTACGACCCAGGCTCCATCGTCACCGACCACAGCGTCGGCCGATCGATCGGCAATGGTAATCCGCACCTGCGAACAGGGCCTTCCCGTTCCCTAAATTCTCAACGGGGCACCTGACTGTAACACTCCCCCTTCGCCGAACAGCGGCGAAAGCGTTACGGTATCCTGCCCCTCATTCATCGTCGTCATCATTCCTCCCACTCTTCCTTGTACCGAGGTTTGTCATAATAGGTGAGCGCGAAACCGTTGTTCGTTCGTCATTGAAGGTGAGCGCGAAACGGTGCTTGCGTTCCTATTTGTTGTCTTGTTCGGCGTCGGCGCGCATGCGTTCGATCACCTTTCCCAAGTATCCCATGTCCAGGCCCTGTCGCGCGCCATGCCTTCGGTGCGTTCGCGCTGAGCCGTTCGAGTTCGTCCTGGATGGCGGCGATCTCGCGGCCCAGCCGGGCGGGGTTGGTGGAGGCGATCAGATTTTCGATGCGCGTCCGGGTGGCGTCGTCGACGTAGCCCCCGGCCGCGTCGGCGCGGCTGGCCGCATCGTATTCCAGTACGCGTGCCCACGGGGTGCGGGGCCGGTCGTAGACGGTCCTCCTGCGCCCGTCGCGCCCCTGCTCGATACGGGCCGGCTTTCGCGTCGGGGTGAACAGGTTCAGCAGCAGGTAGGTCTTCGCCCACAGCCGGTCGGGCAGGTCGCGCTGCTCCTCGGTATCGTAGCGCCAGTAGAACGCGAACCTGCGCACGACGTGGTTGTTCCGGGATTCGACGGTGGCCTGGTCGTCCTTCCTGTACGGGCGGCTCCTGGTCTGTTCGATGTCCTTGTGCTGGAGCCAGTCGATGAGCTCGTCGTTGACGGACTCCGTGCCGTTGTCGGAGTCGAAGCAGGTGACCGGGAACGGGAACAGGGGGATCGCCAGGTCGACGGCCCTGCGGATGTTGGACTTGGCGTTGTTGCGCACGGTGACGCTCACGGTCCAGTTGGTCGCGTAGTCCACCATCGTCAGCGTCCTGGCGAACTCGCCCTGGCTCTGGGCCGCAGTGCGCGACCGTGTCGTCC
>ENA-OQDD01000264-OQDD01000264.1-human-gut-metagenome-genome-assembly--contig:-NODE-264-length-21843-cov-2.240790_pt1 | contig 21843 bp, 33 predicted proteins | sample MGYA00242507_ERZ504598 | MGnify/ENA primary metagenome ERZ504598 (study PRJEB26092, sample SAMD00036318) | human gut metagenome | host: Homo sapiens | study: EMG produced TPA metagenomics assembly of...
AAAAGACAGAAGGCGATTATGAGGAATGTTCTGCACACTATGAAAAAATTATTGCGCAGATGAAGAATTCCTTTGTCTCCGAATATGACGACACGATCAAAATAATTGCGGATAAAATTGGTGATGATGTTGAAAAAGTGGACGATAAGGAAGCACTCAAAAACGCTACCAGCGAATTTACGACATTCAAAGATATCTTGAAAAATGACTTCGAAAATTATAATACCGTTGAGCAGGACAGCTTTGACAAATATAACAGTACGATTGATGATTATGTAACAAAATACAATGATAGAGTAACTGCTATTGAAAAAGCCGAGGAAGAAGCTCGTAAGAAAGCTGAAGAGGAAGCTGCGGAAAGAGCGGCACAGGAAGAGGCCGAGAGAAAAGCAGCGGAAGAGGCTGCCGTAACCGAGGCAAGCCAGAACTCAGAAAGTGCGTCTAGCGGTGATTCAGGGACAGAAGAAAGCGATTATTATTACGATAACAGCAGCAATGATAGCAGTAGTGGCTCCGGATCCAGCAGTAATTCTAATGGAGATGACTGGAGTGCAGGAATGTATCATAGCTGGTAACGTAGATGAAAATGGAAATAAAATTGAGGGAAGCGGCGATTACTTTGATCGAAGCACAGGTGAACTGTATGATGAAGATGGAAATGATTTAGGAAATCTGGGAGAGTGGCTTTGGGATTAAGTAAATTATCGGCAAAAAAGTGTGAAAAACAATGGAAAGAGTATCTCAAGATAGAAATAAAGAATAAAAAATGAAAGAAGGTTATTATGTTTTCTATTAGCAGGAGTTGATGCAAGATTATGAAATTGGACAGATTAGAAATCGACAAGAACCATTGCCAAAGCAAATAAAACCCGCTAAAATAGAGATCAGAACATAAGCACAGCTGCTGGTGTCAAAAGCCGCAAAAGTTGGAAAGGAAGGTTTCAAGATGAGAAAACCAAAACTCCCGACCGGGATTGACAACTTTAAAAAGATTCGCAATGGAAATTACTATTATGTAGATAAAACTTCCCTTGTAGAACAGATTTTAAATAACGGAAGTGAGGTCACGCTTTTTACGCGCCCACGCCGTTTTGGAAAATCCCTGAATATGAGTATGATTCAGCATTTCTTTGAAATTGGAACGGATCCAGCACTTTTTGACGGCTTGAAGATTTATAAGAATACAGAGATTTGTGAACAATATATGGGAAAATATCCCGTTATTTCCATCAGCTTAAAAGGAATTGATGCCGATTCCTATGAAAAAGCCCGTGCGCAGCTCATAAAAACAATCAATCGTGAGGCAAGAAGATTTCAATTTCTTCTGGAAAGTGACAAATTGAGCCGGGTTGATAAAGCACTTTTTTCAGAACTTCTGACAAGAAATATGGAAGAAGACACCATTACCAGCAGTCTTCAGGAACTGACAGAACTGTTGGAAGTTCACTATGAACAGCAAGTGGTTGTCCTGATTGACGAATACGATGTTCCGATGGCAAAAGCCCATGAAATGGATATTATGATGAAAATGGTATTGCTGCTTCGAAATATGTTCGGAAATGTTCTAAAGACAAACAGCAGTCTTGCCTTTGCTGTTTTGACGGGCTGCCTGCGAATTGCAAAAGAAAGCATCTTTACCGGACTGAACAATTTCAAAGTATATTCGATTACAAATACAGAATTTGATGAAACCTTCGGTTTTACAGGATGAAGAAGTAAAGACCATGCTACATGACTATGAAATGGATGACCGATATGACGAGGTAAAAGAATGGTATGACGGATACCGATTCGGAAAAGCAGATGTGTACTGTCATGGGATGTTGTGAATTACTGCAATGATCTATCATAATCCAGAGGTCGAGCCGGAAAATTACTGGATGAATACAAGCGGGAACAGTGTGATTCATCATTTTATCGACAGTATCAATGAACCGGATATGCTCACAAAAACAGAACTGGAATGGCTGGTAAATGGAAAAACAGTGATCAAACAAATCGATGAAATGGTTACCTACAATGACCTGTATTCGACCATGGAGCATCTATGGAGTACACTTTTCATGACTGGATACCTGACACAGCGCGGAAGAGAAAGCAATGGCCGCTATTGCCTAGCAATTCCAAACCGGGAAATTCGAAATATCATAACAGAACGGATTCTTACACTGTTTCAGCAGGAAGTAAAAAAAGACGGAAAATGGCAGAACAGTTCTGCCAGGCACTCTTTGACGGAGAAGCAGCAGAGGTGGAAAGCCTTTTGAATTTGTATTTGCAGATGACGGTCAGCGTACGCGATACCTTTGTGCGGAAATCACTGAAAGAAAATTTCTATCATGGAATTCTGCTTGGAATCTTAAGCTATAAAAATGACTGGCGTGTATCTTCCAATCGAGAATCGGGAGAAGGATTCAGCGATATTGTGATTGAAACGGGAGATGCAGAAACAGGAATTGTGATAGAAGTGAAGTATACAGATGAGAAAAAAGATCTGGAAAGAGATTGCCGGAAGGCATTGGAGCAGATTCGAGATAAAGATTATACGCAGACACTGTGGCAGGAGGGCTATAAAAAAATGGTGCGGTATGGGATTGCATTTCATTTAAAACAGTGTTGTGTGATGAAAGAAGAGATGCAGCGTAAGCGGAATCGAGAGGGGGCTCTGAATCGTTACAATTTGTTATAAAATTCAGGGCAGAGATATTGCCTATTATATACGGACAAGTTTCTGTCAACATTTTCCGTTCGATATGAGATAAAATGGTAATATTCAAAAGAAAAAGCCTACCATGAGGAGAAAAAAGATGGAAGAAAAGACAGCAAACATGGCAGAGAATATTCGCGTTACATTCACTGGATTTCACTACATAAAGGATGGCGATTATCCAAATGACTTCGAGGTATGCTTACTGATCCTGAAAGACAACAGCTTATCAGCAGGCTGCTGGGATACAGGATTATATGCCACGGAAGGCGGCAAGCAGCCAGGTGCATTCCGACAGGCAAGGGGCTGTTTTATCGATGCGGACTATGTAAAAGCCTGGACGAAGTTGGAGGATAAGGTGTATAATTTTCAGCAGAACAGCATTGTGTGACTGGGATACGAGAGGAGAATTGCAATGGATAGAAGAAGTAATAATATCGCGATCTTTCAGGACTCCATGGATTTGATAAAAGCAAACCAGAAGCTCCAGCAGGCAGTTCAGTTTTCGATTCAGAACCAAAAGCTGTATGTTCCATCGCAGGCAATTGCGCTTCCAGAACCTGGAAAATCATCTTGCAAAACGATTGTTTCATCTAAAAGAAGCTTCGAAGCCGCCTCTGCATACGCAAAAGCCGGAAAGCGAGTCTGCGTCCTGAATTTTGCATCTGCAACTAATCCCGGCGGCGGTGTAACACGGGGAAGTACGGCACAGGAAGAATGCCTTTGCCGATGCAGCACACTTTATCCATGCCTGGATACAAAAACGATGTGGCATCAGTTCTATCAACCGCATCGGAAAGCAGGCGATCCACGCTACAATGATGATCTGCTGTATACACCAGAAGTCGTCGTATTTAAGACCGACACCTCTGCACCGGAACGAATGGAAGAAAAAGACTGGTATCAGGTAGACATCATTACCTGTGCGGCCCCGAACCTCCGAAAGAAACCAAGCAATGCCATGAACCCGTCCGCAGGAAATGCGCCGGTTAAGATTAATGAGAAAGCACTGTACGAACTTCAGATGCAAAGACTGGAACGTGTTTTTCAGGCGGCAGCATCGAACGGAGCGGAAGTTCTGATTTTAGGCGCGTTTGGCTGTGGCGCTTTCTGTAACCCGCCGAGAATTGTAGCACGTGCATTTCGGAGCGTACAGGAAAAATATGCATCATATTTCGAAACGATAGAATATGCGGTGTTCTGCGGCAGAAATGATACGTTGAATTATGATACATTCAATCAGGCGCTTGGAGGTAGAAAATAAAATTTATAGCAACCCCGAAAAGAATGCAAAAATTCAGTACCACAGAGTGTGAATTATTGTGTCACAGATTTTCGTCGTACCCTGGTACGCTTTAAAATTTGTTCCTTGCGATTCGCATTTTGCAGCATTGTCTTTTTTTCATTATTTTCGGGCTTTTCTATAAGCTGGGCTCTGAAAGAACGTAAAAGCGAACAAAAAATATGACTTCATGAAAGGCAGACAAGATTAATTTTTTAAGAATAAAAAGCGTTATACAAATATCGCCTGTAATAAGTAGAATAGGCTATGACAAACAGGAGAGGGGAAGAGGATAAATGAAGGTTCTGAACTTTGAAGACAGCGTTTACAAAGCAAATGCAATCCGCAAGGTATTGAACCAATGCGGCGTGGCTAAAATTGAACTGGTGTCAAATGTCGAGGATGGTCTGCAGATGCTGAAGAATGCAGAAGACGCTGGGGCACCGTTCGATTTGATTATCACAGATATGCATTATCCCATGAAGCAGGGAGCTGTCAGTGATACGGAGGCGGGAGAAAAGCTGGTTCAGCTCCTGCAGGAGCAGGGCAAACAGACAAAGGTTATCGTATGCTCATCCAGAAATATGAAGCTTCCCGGAGTGTATGGTTGTATCTGGTATTCGGAAATCAGTGACTGGGAAGAAGAGCTGTGCGATCTGGTAAGAGAAATGGAGAAGAATCGATGATTTACGCGATGAGCGATATTCATGGACAGTATGAGCAGTTTCTGACGCTGTTGGAGCAGATCGGTATTCGGAAAGAAGATACTCTTTATATCTTAGGCGATGTAGTCGATCGTGGACCAGAGCCAATGAAAATCCTGAAATACATGATGGCACATTCCAATATCATTCCGATCATAGGAAATCATGAAGTTATGGCGCTACCGAATCTCAAACTTCTGGTGCCGGAAGTTTCGAGAAATTTTCTGGATAAACTGCCGCCGAAGGTGTATCGGGATTTTGACAACTGGACGCAGAACGGCAGTACCAGTACAATCCAGGATTTTCGCAAACTGCCGCAGGAAGAACGGCACCAGGTAGTAGAATACATGAAATCATTCCGCCCATACGGAAAGGAAATTGTTAATGGGCAGGAATACTGGCTGGTGCATGCCGGACTGGATCATTTTTCAGAAACAAAACGTCTGGAAGAATATTCGGTAGAGGATCTGGTGTGGACGCGGATTGATTACGAGATTCCGTATTTCGATGATATCATTGTAGTCAGCGGACATACACCGACACAGAATATCCTTGGGAACAACCGCCCAGGGTATATTTTTAAAGCAAACCATACATTGCGATCGACTGTGGAGCAGGGAAAAGCAATGGAAGACTGGCGGCAATCTGCCTGGATACAGGGAAAGAATATTATGCACGGTAAATGCTGCAAAGAGCAAAAGAATGCGAACTGGAACAGCTGATCCATGATGTTTTTTTGTTATGATGTGATGGGAAAAATTCTTGGGGTAGAAGATGGAAAGCAAGAATATAAATCATACTTTTTAAGTGCATGGTCGCGGATAGAGTGAATTATCAGATAAAAGATGAATAAACGAGAAAAAAACAAATTTATATTAAAATAATGAAAAAAAGAATGGCAAAAGAAAGCGGGCTGCGTTATAATAAAAAATAATTAAAGTGTGTAATGAAAAATTAATGAAATGAGTCTGGGAGAAAACAGAAAAGTAATGGAAAATGACATTTATATCGTCAAAAAGAAAATCAGTACAGAAAATTTTTTGTTGAAATTGAATCAACAGGCACATCAGCTTGAAGTTTATAAAAAGGCAGATGAGCAGGCTCTGCGGAAGAATTACAGCATCCGAAAGGATTTTGTCCCGTGTGAATATACGATTTATGAAAAAATCAAGGAAATGCCATGCCTGTTCGGCCGCGAAGATTCCCCAACTCCTTATGGTGTGTTTGATATTGTAAAAAAATCAAAGGTAAAAGAAGAATATATCAGCGGCTATCATAAAAAGTATGAACGGATAAAAATTTTTTTGGTTATCTGGTGATTTTCGAAGACTACTTTATTCACAGTGATCTTTATATGGACAGAGTGACATCTGAAACATTTGAGCAGGCAGAGCCAATCAGCAACGGAGATACCGGCACGGCAGGCTGCATTCGGGTCAGCCAGAAAAATGTAGAGTGGCTGCTGGAAAATATAGAAGTAGGAACTACGGTAATCCTTTGAGGGGATGGAAAAAAAGATGGTATTTGCAATTATATTATTTGTTTTACTCCTTGGGTATTATGGAATTGTAAAAGGTGAGGAGGATTCCTTAAAAGCTTTTTTCATCATTATCGGCATTGTGGTTGTACTATGGGGAATTGGGACGTTGTTTAAAGATAATAATGGCTTAGATGATGAAGATTATGAGAAAATCAGAATATATGAAGAAAATCATAAAGATGATGGAAAGGATACAAGGGAACAAGGCGAAATTCTATGGCAGAAGATGAAAAATTGAGGTCAGATGGAATAGACCTGATGAATATAGAGAACGACATAATTATTAAAATGTGCGAAAAATTAGGAGAATTTCTTTGAGTGGATAGGTGAGAAATGGAAAAATATTGGGAAGGTGTTAAAAATACAGAAGAAATAGACAGAGGGCTCTATATTATACTTCCTCTGCGGTACCAGGGAGATTTTCAGAAAATACCGTTTAGTGCGAAAAAAACAAATACAGACCAAAATAATAAATCAGATGAAGAAAGGGATCGCTCCGGATTTGATTCCGATGATTTTCTGGAAATTCTATCTATAAAATGCCGTTCTGGTGAATTTGTCAAAAGGTGTATGCTGGAGGAGACGGTTGCAACGGTAAAGAGAAAATGGAAAGAAGCAGTAAGGATCCCCTTTCCTTATGATCTGACGCAATTGCAAGTATTTTCTTTCAACAATGGAATTGCCTTTTTAACTGTGTATCTGGCATATAAAAATAAAGACGTCCAGGAAATTTATCAGTTAATCAATCCGGGATACATAGATGATAAAAAACAGGAAATTCAGGACAGTCTGTTAGCAATTTTAGAACAGGAAGTATTTGAATCATGGCATAAGGAATATGGCGTTCAGTTAAAATGGTTCGGCCAAAGCGAAAAAACAAAAATCTACATGATGAAAGAAGCTTACCGACTGAATGTGGCGGCACTTCCGAAACGTTTTGAAGAACGGAAGATTGCGGAGAAAATTGCCTATAATGAACATCGGCTGATTGATGTAACGAAGGAGTTTTCCGATTTATCGGAGAAAGATGTTGAGTATGCATCTGGGGCAAGGGATGTAAATGACAGCCATTATGGATGGGCATGTGCAATTACATCACAGGAGATTGCCTATGCGTATGGTCCAAAACCGGGGAAAACAGTTCCAATTACAGCAGAAGCATTGCCAGAACGAGCAGAAGACGATCTGGAACTAACGATGATTGTAATGTATCAAAAATATACTTGTATGCTGTTGAATGAAAAAATCCATGAGAGATTTCAGGGGATTTCAGCTCAGAGTATTCGAGGACTGAAAAAAGAAGCATTGGAATTCATCGCATACGGAACACTGACACCATCCCAGGTGTCAAAATGGAATAATGTCTGTGAGACATATCGAGCGCTGCAGAAAGAAAATGGCGTGAATGAAGCACTGGATGAGATCAAAGAAAAAATCGAACTGTTAAACGAAGAACAGGATCACATCGACAGCAAGCGGGAATCACGCGTGAGTATGATTATTGCGGTATTTGGATTCGTTTCCATTGTCGCGGCGGCGTTGCAGATATTAGATTATTTGAGTTCAGGGAAAGGGGTGATGATTGGGGGATTTGTTGGTGCTGTGAGTGGTATTTTGACAATCACCTTATACTATTTCAAAAAAATAGAAAACAAGAGTAAAAATAACGAGATTATTTGAAATTTGATACTTGGTTTGGAGGAAAAACTATGATTTACTATAAAAATGCTGAGGAAAAATAAAAGAAATTACAAGATCGTATGACTTTGGAAATATATGTGACTTAGAAAATCGTGAAATTGAGGCAGAGGAATCTAGTTTTGATACAAGTTCCTATAATTTTCATATTATATCTAAGAATGAAAATGAAATAGCAACATTAATAAAAGAAAGTCGAAAAATTTTGGTGGACGAAATAAAAAACAGGGAAATACAATTCAATGTAAGCGATCAATTGGTGATATTAAGGAAAGCAATAAACCAGCTTATATTTGTAGTTTAGGAAATAGATCGAGTTTAAAAATTGATCCGTTACAAATGGAATGTTATGTTGCAATATGCTATAAGAAATGTCTGGGGATGATATGTTTTGAACAGATGTTTGTTGAAAAGGACAAAGTGTGGTGTGCTCCGGGTAGAATTCAATATTATAAATGCCCGATAGAAGATGGTGTAATAAGAAATATAAATCAAAATAAAAAAGGAGAATTCGATTGCTGTTATCCAATGAAAAATATGGATAAAAATGAACAGCCTGATGGAAGAGGAGTATATAATTCAAAATATACAGTATGTGATATTAAAGGCAATGGACAGGAAATAGTTGACAGGATTATAAATGAACTTTTAGAAATTCTAAAAGAATAACATTTGGTTAGGGAGAAAAAATATGGAGTGAAGATATTAAAGAAAATATAAGTGAGAAATTAATAATGAAAGCGTATGAATTTGCAAATATGTTGTTAAATAATAATAAAGACACACCATTAACAGACAAGTTTGAAAATGAAAAAGATGAAAATGGAATTAGAAAATATGCACAGAAAAGTGAAAGATGGTGGGATGAGTCAACCGGAAGCCAAAAAGAACATTTAGTGTGCTGGTTTATGCGGAAAACTTATGAAAATGGAAGTACGCAAAATGTATTGATGACAATTTACATATAAATGTCCAGAATGTTATTTTGTGAGTTCTGGAAAACGAGTGGATTGTAATCAGGAAATAAACGCTAAAAAAATTTTTAATCATATGCAAAGGCCAGAAATGTATTTTTATATTGCAGAAGCTTTTGAGATATTAGATGAAAAAAAATTGTCTTGTTGTATTAATGAAGTAAAAGAAGCAAAAAGAACAGGAAAAAGCTGGAAAGAAATTATACGTAAATATTTACCATGGGAAAAGTAGAAACAAAATTAATAAATAGGGATATAAACTAACAAAGAATTTTATGAAGAAATTGTTAAGTATCTATCTGCTTAAATCATAAAAAGGATTTAAAATGAATGCAGATGAGTTAGTCAAACAAGATAAAGTCCTTATCATGTTCGAACATAAATACAACCAGGAAAAATATGATCAATCCGGAGCAGATTTTTCATCCTGTTCCTACGAGTTTTTCTATTCCAATCATCCGTTTTTGCGGACAGGTTTATGGAGCGGAACCATGCGTCTACGCTATGCGTATGTTGTCGATTTGAAAAACAAAAGTTTCAAACTGGCATCCCAATGGAAACCCAAGGTACCGTCTTACGACACGAAAGAGAAGTACGAACGCACAGAGCTGAATGAAATTTATAACACGCTGCAAAAGGAACTGGATGGAATTGCGGATCAGGTACAGGCAGAATATCTTGAGATGCAGCGAAAAGCAGCCAGGGCAGCGTATGTGAGGGCATGTTTTGATCCGGTTAACGGACGTGAGGATAAAGAAGCATTAGGAGAATATGACCGCGCCGAACAGGAATTTGTGAAATCTTTGTATACTTTGGCAGAAGCTGTCATGAAAAGAAAGGAATGCACCGTGATTTACGATTTTCTGTCGGAATCAGGCACGCTGACCAATAGCAGAATTTCTATGCTCGCATTTCTTGCTGCGATTGAAAAAACAAGAATCTGGTAATGGACAGAAACTCCCGAAAGAAGGACAATAGAAAAAAGAAAAGCAATTTGATGATGTTATGCATGCTGCCCGGAGAATGGGCAGCATGATTTTTTAAAATTCATAAGGCGTTACACAAACAACGCTTGCGAATGCTAGAATGGCCTCAACAAAGAAAAAAAGACCGAAAATGAAATAGGATCAAGGAAAAATCCAGCAACTGGATACCCAGATTAAGTGGAGGAATACAAACAATGGGCTTAAAGAACGATATAAAATTTAAAATTTTACAGGAGCTAATGCAAGAGACAAATATAGAAAGACCAATATCCATTTGGAAACTGCGCGATGCTGTTTATGGGGAAATTTCCGTAGAGGGAGACAAAGAGAAGAAAAAGAACAAACGCGATAACCAGATCAGAACTGTAAAAAGGATGTCTTTGAACTGGAAGCGGAAGGCATCGTTACGATCACGAGATGGATGAGGATGGAAAGATAGATAATAAAAAGAATATTATCTATTACAATCATCCATTGAGTCAGAAAAAACTGCCATTTCTGATTGAACATACTTTTACCATGACAGCAACGATGGAGGAAAAACAGGAAATTATTCGAGATATGATCACCTGTGCCGGAGTAGGAAATATTAAGAAATATCATTGCTATCTGGAAAGGTTTTCCCCGGAATATTTATTAGATGATGTGGGAAAAGCGAAGGTTTCAAAAGAACGGAAATATCCGAAAATACCGCAGATGGAAGGCGAAGAGGTCGTCCGCCGGGCAGAACCGTGCCACTATACAAATCTGCATGAGAATATGAGCAGAATCTTTGAAGCACTGAGCAATCAGACAGGACGGTTTTTTCGAAAAATCTCATTTAAACTCATACAGTATACGAAATCAGGGGAGCGTGCTTATGTCGATGGTGGAAAGGTCTATGTCATTTCACCTTATTTCATCAGCAGTTCAAATGGGAAACTGTGGCTGGTTGGAAACCATGAGCCGTATCAGGGTTTGTCCAATTATCCGATTGAACGCATGGACGAAATTCAGGTGCTTGAGCCGGGAGAGGGAAGATACCGTCCGATGTCTGAATTGGAAGACGAGAACAAGAAGCTGGATAAGTATCGTTATGTAGCAGAACACCAGGGTGGCAGCTATGGCAGTGTGGAACCCATCATTTTACGGGTGCGGAAAACGCCAAATGCTTATACGATCATGTATCATACGTTTGATGATGAGTTTTATTTCCTAAAGGGTGGAACAGAGGAATATGATCGGGTGCTGGTATATCGAACCGCGTATTTTATGGCAAACTGGGCGATGATGAATTCAAGGGATGTCATCGTGGAGACGCCGTCTGTACAGGAACTGATCCGAAATAAAATGAAAGAACTGGAAGGGCTTTATCAGACCAATGAATAAACCAGAAGTTCAATGAAAAATTCTGGAGAATGTGTAAAAACAGGGAAATATAAAAACTTTTGCAGGGCGCGTAAGGAGGCGTTTTCTATGATAACAGAACAAGGTAAGGTTCATTATCTTCTGGTGCGTGGCTATGAGGAATTTCATGATGAGGATGAGTGGCTTGGAATTTATTCCACTTGGGAAAATGCAATTGCTGCATATGAGAGAGAACATGCTGCGCTGGAAAGAGAAAAGGCGAGAGATCTGGAAATCTTTGGCGAACGGGCTATGCAGCTTGCCATGCGTGAAGAAATCCAGATTCACAGCTTTGAGGAAACGACGGGGAGATGGCGATACCATCTCCAGTCAAAAGAAAATCTGCAGAAATGAAAAATGGAATTGTAGTATGAATTATTTTTTTGTTCCGCAAGAAGCGTTATACAAACAACGCCTCTTGCGGATGGAATAGGCACATAACAAAAAGCTGTTTCAGATCCAAGGTCAGGAGGAAAGATACATGTGTAAAAGACATAAACGTTTTGTGATATTTCTGGATGTTGACGGAGTGCTGAATACCACAACCACAGTCCAGAAAACCCCGGATGGATATACGGGGATTGATGATGCACGAGTGGAAGTCCTGGCAAAGACAATCGAAAAAATTGGAGGAGCAGATCTTGTTTTATCTTCCGACTGGAAAGAGATGAAACCGACAGATGATGATTATGTGTATCTCATTTCTAAACTTGCTTTGTGCGGGCTGTCGATCGATGGGCAGACACAGGATCAGATGTACAAAAGGGGAGAAGGGATTTTGAAATACCTGAAAGCACATCCGGAGATTGAAGAGTATATAGTTCTGGATGACTGCAGATTTGACTTTCAAAAGGACCGAAAACTCTGGGAACATCTGCTGCTCACCAATGGAATCGAAAACGCACAATTTGCATCGGAAACCCCGGCGGTGGAGGCAATCGTGTTTAGGGATTATCTGAAGCTGTTTTGAAACAGGAGCACTCAAATGAGAAAGAGAATCAGCAGAATGATAGGAAATATATTGTAAAGTGACAAAAAAGTTTTTCTGCGCCAGATACTGAAGGAGGAGCAAAATGAAAAATCAAATTACAAAAGAAACCGTCTATCGTATCCCAGCTGATGTGAAGAGAGAAAGTGCTGTGACACTGCAGGAAAAGCATCTGCTTCAGAAATTCACCAATATTCTCCGCGAGGATGGGAAAAATTACTGGTTCAATGCGGAGAGATTTCTGCGGACAGCGGAAGAATACAACTTTACAGTTTCAAGCATGATGAGAGACATCGAATTATCAGAGTATGTGGAGGAAGAAGAGATTCCAAGTCTTAAGACACTTCGCAGATTACTCAATTATTGTGAATATCCAGATGAGAAGCTTGTGGTCGGAATTCAGGCGATTAAACGGATTGGAAAAGCGCTGTACGGGAATCAAAATGCGTTCCTTGAAATTATCGATGAAGAGAGTCTTAGCTGCATGGCAGAGCAGTATCTGAAGATTCGGGAACAGTGAAAGTAAAATCCTGTGAAACAGAAAAGTGGCCAAAAGAGTGTCCACATGCAGGAACGGTTCATGATAAGATAAGGCATACCCGGAAAGTAAACCACAAGTTCAATGCAAACGACGGAGAGACGTGGAATAATAGGAGTACATCAGAGCTACGGCGAATGCATTCGAATACCGAACAGATCAGGAGGAACAACTCGATATGACGTTGAACGAACTTTTCGCAATTCAGGAAGCAGACGTAACAGGAGAATTATTACTGAAAGCCGGCTGGAGTGAGATCGCAGAAGAACCGGCGGAGATATTCCGGCGGAGCAGGCTGGTTCCTGACGGAGTGGAATCACATAAGGAATACAAAAGTTAAAAGAGAAATATGAGTGAGGTAGCTCAGCCATGGTAGAGCAGAGAAACCAAGCCGATCATGGGTGTGGTCGGTACAGCAAAAGATCTATTGTCGCTGGTTGATTCCAGCTCTCACTCCTGAAACATGAAACTCACAGTCAACGTACAAAAGAATGGAGACGAGATCACAAATGAACACAGGATCTGCAATCGAAACTGAAAGATTATCCTTCTCCCAAGCCGGACGGACAGAGACTCCGAGGCATTTTTACAAATGCTGCGGGATGATGGCGACTTCTACATATTCTGCGGAGTCAGCCCATCCGAAAAACATGTGATGGGGTTTGCCAACTACTTTGAGAGAACCGATCATGAGCTTTGCACCTATTCCATTTTTCCCAAACAGCAGAAAGACAAGTTTATTGGTTACGTAGGCGTACATAGAGAAATGGAAGACGAATACGAAATTGAATTTTATATCGCCAGAGAATACCGAAGAAACGGCTACTGTGAAGAAGCCAGCCGAGAGCTGATTAATCAGCTCTTTGGTGATGGGGTTTCTGCAAACGGAAAGAATCTTTTCATCGATAAGCTGTATGTGACAACCCAGACAGAAAATGAACCAACGATCAGCCTGCTGCGGAAGCTGGGGTTCAGAGAAGTAGAGGACGGCCCGGTCATGGTTGTGCTGGGTAACATTTTCGAAAAAGAAGATAATTTTTTCGCACACGAAGTAGTAAAACTGGTACTGACAAAGGAGGAGTTTTCTGATGGCAATTAAATTTGAAGAACTGAGAAAATATGTTGCACGCAATGTCCGCTTATCCATCTGTTTTGAGGATGGTTATTACCACGATTATCTGATGATGTCAGACATTCCGGAACAGAAATATGCCGGCTTTTACATCTATGGAGTCGGAATGGTGGATGTGGAATTTTCCAGAGATGTTTATGCGGCCCTGCCGGAACCGGAAGGAGAATGCTGGTGCAGGAAAGATGATACAATGAAACCTGCGATGGAACTTATGATTTCGGAAGAACCGCGGGATATCAAACGGAGTGTGGAACAGAAGCTTTTGTTCCGGGATCTAAAACCGTATCTGCAGATCGGCAGACATTTTTCTATCGTAAATCGAAATGACTGGTCATCTGAATACTATGAATATCGGAGTGAGATACCGGAGAAATACGATGATATGTATGTGTACGGCATCGGAATGGAAGAGTGTCCACATGTTGAGAAAATGTGGATGGATGTTCAGTATGAAACGGTTCACAGAAAGCAGATGGTGATTGTGCTTTCCAATCAGCCGAGAGAAGATCTGAGAACAGAATAAAAGAGAACTTTTTATGCAACGGAAAAAGGAAAGGAAGAGAGCCAGAGATATGGATAGAGATCACACGTTTGATTTACCAGATTTAACAGAAGACTTCTGGAAAACCGTTGTGTTTGCACAGGAGGATCCCCCTTCTGGAATGGGCGGCCCGGGATGTGTATGTCTGCTCAGCAAAGAGGGAAAAGAGTATATTTTCGGATTTGAAGAGACACCATTTTACAAAAGTACCGAGCTTTTCCCGATCTTTGAGACGACCGATGAAAGATTGGTTATCGTCATAAATATAAAGCAGAAGATCACGGCTGGAAATATCTGGAGAAAGAAAATGCACTGATCCGGGAAGACATTCTGGATGAGTACAGCAAAGCGGCTGCGGAGGCGAAACGGGAAAAGGAAAATTTCTGGCATTTTTATGCCATCGATCTGGCCGGCCGGGCAATTGGCGTGGAGCATCTGGAACGATATGATTACATCGGAAGCGTTCTGTACAGGGAAAGAATGGATCGGGAAATGGCGGAACGCCGGAAAAAACGCGAGAAGGAGAAACTGACGGAGAACGAATTTAACTGGAAGCCGATGCATGTGAACAATATTCCGGATAATTCTGAGATGGGCGTTTACGCACTGTTGATGAGAAGGAATGACGGAAAAATCAAGGGTGTAAAATACTCGATTCTGTATCAGTACGAGGAGCACAGCCCGATGCTGATATACAGTGATGCAAAGGTGGAAGCCTATATTCTTTTCTACGCGGATTACGATGATATCATCGGTCCGTGGGATTATCATTCTGTCAGCAGACAGGAATGTGCAAAGCTTTACGGAAAAGAAAATCATTTTCCGCCGGAATTGGCATATTATGATGGATTACGTTTTCAGATGGTGATATTCATAACTTCGGCAGATTTCTCCGCACATTCCAAAGTCTGGAAGAAGCTAAAGCATATGCGATGTATTATGCGAATGTGAACAGCGGCGGAATCAACAAGAAAACAATTCTGAAACAGGAGGAGGAATCCAGAATCGAAGATCATGTGAACCGCATTGCACATTACGAAGCATATCAGATGTATCGAAAATATTATAAAAAATTCTGGATGCCATCAGCGAAGAAAACTGTTTCCCGGATTCCTGCAGCGGAGGCGGTGTGTATCTCCGAGAGGCTATTTTAAAGAAGTACCGGAAATCACAGAAGAACAGCTCAGAATGATCTGGAGAGAACTTCCATTTGTACTCGAGAAGAGAACACAGGACTGGATTGAACGGGAAAGGCAGTTCAGCGAGAAGTATATCCGGGAGCAAAGGAAAGAGACAGAAGGAGTTTTTTAAGACAAGAACCTGTCCACATACGGGATACGCAGGTGGTAAGATAGCAGATAGAAAGAGACAACAGCAGGATTACCGGTAGAGCTCACAAGGGAGGTATCATCGAATGATTCTTTACAAATACACGGCAGACTGTTCAAAACTGAATCTGGAACAGGAAGGTACAACGAAGAAAGGATATGAGGGCCTCTATCCCCGGCGAAGTGACATTGCGGAATGGAACAGTAAATTTTACACAGCCTACCGTACAGAAAAGAAGTTTTTCATTATGATCAGTGATATTCGGAAGGATAAGATGACGATTGTAGCTGAACTTGAAATGGAAGTGGATCCTCGGGAATGTGTGGATTATATTCGGAAGATACTGCCGGAAATGGAGCTGCTTGCATGTGAGGAATCACAAGTGATGAGTTTACAAAGAAATGGTCCGGACAGAACGGAATAACTGGACGGAGTGCTACCTCCGGTCAATGAAAGAGGACTTAAAGCTTGATACGGAACCGGAGCACAGCTATTATGAACCTGTTGCGTATCAGGTAAGTGAACGGATTTACACGTCCCAAGATATGAACAGACAAAAGCAGTCAGAACAGATGCAGGAAATTATGGCATCGGAGAGTTTCTATGAAGAGATGGAGCGGATTTATGCTCTGGAAAATGAAAAACGTTTTGTTGGGCATCCCGTGCATTATCTGATCACAGCCGGGGACAAAGCGGCTGCGGATGATATGATTGATATTCTGATTCCAGCCCTTCTGGAGAATCAGAGACTGCTGAGTGGCAGCTTATGATGTACAGAAGATGACACATAAAGCAGAACAGGAAGGAAATTTTGAAAATATTTTCTCCGGTGCCAAAGGTGGTACGGTGATCTTAAGTCTGGAAGGTGAAAAGAGTACCGGAATGTATGCCACCGGCAATTATGATCTGGCGAAAGCACTTGGGAATAAGCTGAATGAGTATGGAAATTCTACCTTATTTATCTTTGTAGATATTTCCGGAAACCGCAGTGTATCGGATGATACGATAGCGGAAATTCTTTCCAATGCGGATCTGATTCAAATTCAGGAAGGCCAGGGAGATCTGAAGCGGGCGTCTGCTTATCTGAAACGTCTGGCGGAGAAAACGGAGTATCACGATTACACGATAGACGAGCTGACGCAGTATCTCCCGAAAGAGAAGAAGCTGTATTCGGTTTCGGATATTTATAACGCTTACAACCGCTGGTATGGCCGCGGATTGAAAACCCATATCTACAAGGCCTATAAGGAAAAAGACCTGGTCAAAATTGAGCTGAAAAAGAAGACAGATAAGCCTTACTTGGAGCTGCAGAAAATGGTAGGCCTGTCGGAGGTAAAGAAAGTGACAGATGAGATCCTGCGGCGGCCAAGATGCAGAAGATGCGGAAACAGATGGGTCTTCCGTGGGTTCAGTCATCCATGCATATGCTGTTTTCCGGAAATCCAGGGACAGCAAAGACAACCGTGGCGCGTCTGCTATCCCAGGTCTTGAAGGAAGAGGAAGTGCTGAAATATGGCCACATTGTCGAGTGCGGCAGGCAGGATCTGGTCGGAAAGTACGTCGGCTGGACAGCACAGATTGTTGAGAGTAAATTTCAGGCGGTGCGTGGCGGCATTCTGTTTATCGATGAGGCGTATTCTCTTGTAGAAGACAACCGCACGTATGGCGCCGAGGCAATCAATACCATTGTGCAGGAGATGGAGAATTACCGGGATGAGGTCATTGTCATTTTTGCAGGATATCCGGAGAAGATGAAGGAATTTCTGGAGCAGAATGAAGGTCTTGCAAGCCGCATTGCCTTTCACCTGAATTTCCCGGATTACTCGCCGGAAGAGCTGACGCAGATTCTGGATCTGATGCTGGAAAAATCGGAATACCGGATGGACGAAAGAACAAGGGAAAAATGCTTTTCCATCTGCGCCGATGCATGCCGGGAAGAAAATTACGGCAATGGACGGTTTGTCAGAAACCTGCTGGACCACGCTATCATGCGCCAGGCAGACCGCCTCATTCGGGAACATCAGAATGGTACGTTGGGAAAAGAGGAGGCCTGTCTTCTGACGGCGGACGATTTCGAGATGATCGGCCTGAAAAAGAAACCGCAGAGCCGGCAGATCGGATTTTGTGCCGGGTGAACAGCATAAAAAATCAGCAAAAAAAATTAAACCAGCGGTTAAGTGCAGAAAACGAAAGCATGTGATACAGTATATACATGAAGATTGCGGGAGTGCAAAGCACGTAGCAATCTGGTATCAAAGGGGTCAAAAAACCTTTTGACCCCAACACCTATACATAACAAAACACAGATATTCACAAAAAGACCAGAAAGGGGGAGTGAACACATGAAGTTAAGCGAGCTGTTGAAATGTGTTGAAAACAGCAGAAACTGCGGAAGAGATGGATGTGAGACGAGAAGAAATCGCAGCGCTGATTCCGGCCGTACGAACCATGTTTGGCTATGATCAGAAGAACAGTGCACATCAGTATGACTTATGGATGCATTCCCTCCATGTGGTCTGCAATCTTCCGCGGAGGATGGAAAATGACATGGTCTATCTGGCGGCGCTGCTGCACGATATCGGAAAGCCTGAAGCTCAGTGCAGGGGAAAACGCGAGGGTGATCCGGACATGCATTACTACGGTCATCCCGAAAAAAGCATGGAAATCGTGCGCGATATCGTGATCCCGGAGCTGGACCGGCAGGGGTATGTGATTCCGTGTTTCGATGTACAGGAGCTCCTGTATTACGTGAAGTATCACGATGACCACGTCAGTGTGAAATTAAAACACGTCAGACGCCATACAAAAATGGCCAGTTTTGCGATGTTTCAAAACCTGATGCTGCTGCAGACGGCAGATGCCAAAGCACATATCCAGATCCCCATTATCGCCGAGCGGGCAGAAATCTGCGGACGGCTTGCCGGGGAGGAAGGCAGACTTCTCTATCAGAGAATTCTGGATGGGGAGTAGCTGATGAGCCGAAGCTGTAAAAAAACGCCCGTCAGAAAAGGCCGATGCAAAAATTCCCGTTGGGCAAAGCGCGCGGCAAATAAGAGGGTTCGACGGGCGAAAACACTGTGGGGAAAATCAAAAGCATTTCGAAAGATTTCTGAGACATGGGATATCTGTGACTGGAAATTTTACGGTGAGAGATCCTGAAATCCGAATCGGGAAGAAAAAAATCAATGGGAAAAATGCTATTACAGAAAATGATCTGGAAGAGATGCATGAAGCTATGGATGAATTATGAACCAAGATCCCGAAAGGAATAACAGAATAAGGCGGTAGTTTAACGGGCAAAACCTGTGCAGAAAAAAAGGTTTCATGTTTGTGGAACACACAGCAACTTTTTAGGAGAATAGGGAGGCACAGAATGCAGGTTCAAGTCCTGCCCGCCTTACGCGAGTGAGGTAGCTTAAAAGAAAGAGCGCGAAAAAACGGTCATGTGCGTGACCGTAACGGCAAACTTTTTTCCAGTGGTAATGGCGAAGATGCCGGTTCAAATCCGGCCCTCACTCAGAAAAAAACAGAAGAGCAAACGAGAAAGAATGGAGTCCACAGATCCAGAAAAGGATGTATGGAGAAAACAGTGGAAGGAAAGGAGCGGCAGCGATGGAATTTGCAGAATGGATACGGGAGCAGGCGACAAAAACTTATACAGAAAATGGAGCAGCAGCACGGAACACAACCGGCGATGCGCGGCTGGATCTGTTTGCGACAATTGGATCCCTGCGCAGAGCGGATCCGGAAAGAATTGAGCTTCTGTTTGTGGAAGCATATCAGGCAGACCCGCTGTTCGCGTTGAAAATCCTGTTTTATGCGCGTGATATCCGGGAAGGTCTCGGCGAGAGACGTGTCTTTCGGATTCTACTACAGTATCTTGCCGAGTACCATCCGCAGGCAGTCATTGCCAACCTTGACCTGATTGGTGTTTTCGGCCGTTTTGACGACTGGTACTGCCTGATCGGAACTGGCGTTGAGGACGAGATGTGGAGTGCCATGAAGCAGCAGCTGGAAGCAGATCTGAAAAACTTCCAGGAGGGAAAAAGCGTTTCCCTGCTTGCTAAATGGATCAAAACGGCAGACTCTAAAAATACGGAGACGAGAAAACTCGGCATTCTGACGGCGCAGAAACTCGGCTATCCGGTTTACAACTTCAAAAGAATCGTCCGTTCTCTGCGGAAATATATCGGTGTGCTGGAAGTGAAAATGTCAGAAAGAAAGTGGGAGGAGATCGTTTACCCGGAGGTCTCCGGAAGAGCCATGATGATTTACAGGAGCGCATTTCGAAAACATGATGAAAAGCGTTTTAACCAGTATCTGTCGAAGGCACTTGATGGAAAAGAAAAAGATTCATGCGGAGACGCTGTACCCGTACGATCTCGTGGAAAAAGTTCTGTATGGACGTCAATGGAATCAGGTATTGGAGGCGCAGTGGAGGCAGCTGCCGGATTATGTGGCGCAGGAAACGAATGCAATTGTCATTGCAGATGTTTCCGGTTCCATGAGTGGAAGACCCTTGGCGACATCCATTGGTCTTGCTATTTACTTGCAGAGCGGAACCGGGGCGCTTACCACAATCTTTTCATGACGTTCAGCCAGAAGCCGGAATTTGTTTCTCTGAGAGGGGAAACCCTGTTGCAGAAAATCAAATACGTCGAGCGTACGGAATGGGGGATGAATACTAATCTTCAGGCTGCATTTGAGCGGGTTCTGGAAACAGCGATGGATCACGATGTACCGCCGGAAGAAATGCCGAAAGCGCTGATCGTTGTATCTGACATGGAGATCGACAGATGCGGAGACCGCAATTGGATGTTTTATGATCATATGAAAGAAAAGTACGAGTATTGCGGCTACCAATTGCCGAATATTATTTTCTGGAATGTAGACAGCCGAAACGATATTTTCCATGCCGACAGTCGGAGAAAAGGTGTCCAGCTATACAGCGGCCAGTCGGTTACGACATTCCAGAATCTCCTGAACAATATTGACAGCACACCGGTCAAATCGATGGAAAAAGTGATTGAGAGCGAGCGGTACGCATGCGTCAGAACTGGAAATGCGGCATGAAAATGTTAAAGTTAGCAGTATGGATAGAAAGCTTTCAAAAGATGTAAAGCTGATATTGGAAAATAGAATGTAGAAGAATAAAGGAAAAGAGGACACTATGGCATCAAGCATGATTCACTTGGCAATTGTACAGGAGATGAGAAAGAAAGTCTCGTTTCGAGATATCAACGCCTGTTCCTTGGGGTGATTCTGCCGGATGGGGCGGTGGCGGGAAATAGCCATTTAAAGAAGAAAATCTGCGAAAATACCAGATACACATACGATCTCGAATTTTTCCGCGACAGATACGGGAAATACATGGAGAAGGATGATTTATATCTCGGCTATTATCTTCATCTGATCCAGGATATGCTATATCGGAGATTTATGTATGGGGAGCATGGCTGGAATTCGAGCGTTCCTGGAAATGTAGAAAAACTGCATCGGGACTACGAGATATTAAATGAATATGTTTCGAAAAAATATGGCCTTTCCCAGGAAATGATCCAGGAGCTGGATCTTACAAAAGAGCCATTGGCACAGCTTGCTGAATTTGATGTGAAAGGTCTTATAAAAGAAGTCCGTGGGGAATTCGTCCAGAGAAAAGAAGAGAAATTGTCCATCCTTACCAGACAAATGGCCAACGAGTACATCGTACGCGCGACGGAATTCTGCGTGGAAGAGCTAAAGGCACTGTCCAAAGGGAAATCAGGTCTGGACAGTACTGTGTGGAGCTGGGAAAAACCAGAAAATATATCACATGAAAAATTAAACCAGAAGTTAAAGGCAAAAATCGAAAATATGTAATATAGTATATACAGAACAAAGCACGGACATTCACAAAAAGAACAGAGACGTGCAGAAAGCAGGAATGCAGCAGACACATTTATGAGTGCAGACCGCAGGCATACAATGTGGGATGTATGAAGCCATGGATGAATTATGAACCAAGGTCTCTGAAGGAAATCCTGAGCTTTAGAGAGAAGCTG